>Ga0310691_10003311_pt1 | contig 19557 bp, 16 predicted proteins | sample 176DNAGHGlowgp2_FD_203887 | JGI IMG/M metagenome (GOLD analysis project Ga0310691, IMG submission 203887) | Sheep rumen microbial communities from Palmerston North, Manawatu-Wanganui, New Zealand - 1766 DNA GHGlow gp2 (v2) (version 2) | ecosystem: Host-associated > Mammals > Digestive system >...
CGCAACATGGGGGTGTCGGATGCCGAACTCCGCGCCCTCCCCTCCCTTTTGGAAGAAAAGGTCGGCCTGGCCGAGGCAGAACGCCTCCGCGGTGCCCTGAAGGCTGTTTTGGGAGATGCCCACATCCCCGTGCAGACGGTGGATTTCTCCGTCTGGCCCAAAGGTCAGCCCAATACGGCTTATGCCCAGTACTTTGCAGGCAACAGTTACGTGGCGCCGATGGACGGCGGCATAACCAACGTCACCTTCGAGCCCGGCTGCCGCAACAACTGGCACATCCATCACAAACAGGTCCAGGTTCTCATCTGCGTTGCCGGCCGCGGCTGGTACCAGGAATGGGGCAAACCGGCCGTACAGCTTCTTCCAGGAACCATTATAGAGATTCCGGAGGGCGTCAAACACTGGCACGGCGCCGCCTCCGACAGCTGGATGCAGCACCTCACCCTCCACAAAGATGTCCAGCCCGGCGCCTCCAACGAATGGCTGGAACCCGTCACCGACGAAAAGTCGTAATACTCAAAAGCTCAGAGGTAATGCCGCCGAAGCTCTTCGGGAAACCTTTCTATCGCATAGCGCAGCATGGTGCGGGGCATGACGCGGTGCCGATGGTCCAGAAAAGCGCAAAGCCTGTCAAAATCACGCTTGCCGGCTTCCCGCAGCAGCCATCCGGTCGCTTTCTGGATAAGGTCATGCCGATGGTGCAAAAGAATGTCGGCAATGGCAAAAGTGTCATCCACTTGCCCGTGCCGGACGAATGTCATCGTGGAAACTATGCCGATACGCTGCTCCCAGATGGTTTTTCCGTTTTGGGCCAGCTCGTATAGCAGTCCCCTGTCCTTGTCCAGCAGCCACGTTCCCAGCAAGTGATAACAAGAGAGGTCCACCAAATCCCAGTTGTTGATACGCTCCGTGTGGCCCAGGTAAAAATCCACGCAACGCTCTTGCAGCACAGGATTCCGTTTGGCATGGGAAAAAATTTCGACCAGCGTCAGGAGCGCCGCCAGCCGCACCTCATGATATTCGTTGTCGATACACAGCTCCAGCTCGGAGAAACTGGTCTGCTTCCAGCAATCCCGTACCACCGAGCGCGTCACCGGCACCTTGATTCCCAGAAACCGGTCCCCTTCGCCGTATTCCCCCGCCCCGGTTTTGAAAAAACGCGATAGCCCGGCCACCTGCGACGCATCGGCACGGGAAAGCATCTCTGTCAGAAGCAAACAATCAGCACTATGTGACTTTATAACATGATCCATTCCGTTTGTGTGTACAAATGTATCTTCTTATCTGAATTTTTTGCAGAATCTTACAGTTTTTTTCAGATACAAAAATACAAAAAAATCGGCCGATCTCATTCCGGGCAATTCTCACAATAAGCGAATACGGTTTTTACCAGAAGGACTACGATGCCGATATACAGGCTGACGGAAAGATTTATGCCCACAAAGATAGGCCGAGCTTGAGCCAAGACACTGCGCAAGGAAAATAAAGAAAGATTCGAGTAATTAGGAATAAATGCGTATATTTGCAGGATAATAACGTGAAAATGAAACCTATTACCACCATTGTTCCCGTCCAGGACAAGAAGATGCTCAAGGCTTTTATCCGCTTTCCCCTGGACCTTTACAAAGATTGTGAAAACTGGGTTCCTCCCTTCGAGGACGACGAATTCAAGTCCCTGGGAGAGCAGAATCCCTCCTTGGATTTCTGTGAAAGGGAACTCTATCTGGCTTATCAGGACAATCAGATTGTGGGGCGCGTTGCCGCCATCATCAACCACAAGGCCGACAAAAAATTCGGCGAGGTTACCGTCCGTTTCGGATGGATAGACTTCATCGAAGACTTCGAGGTGGCCCAGGCTCTCATCAAGGCCGTCATGGTTTGGGGCGCCAAACGGGGTGCTACGCATATCAAGGGCCCCCTGGGCTTTACGGACATGGACCGCGAGGGCTTGCTGGTAGAGGGCTTCGAGCGCGAAAGCCCCTTTACGGTCATCTATAACTATGCCTACTATCCGGAGTACCTGGAGCGGATGGGCTTCACCAAAGATGCCGACTGGACCCAGCGCTACATGGACTTTGACGGCACCCTGCCGTCCATGTACCAATATACGGACCTGGTGGAAAAACGCTTCGGCGTGCATATTTACCGCGCAAAGAACATCAAACAGATGATTCGCCGGGGCCGGGAAATGTTCTATGTGCTGAATGCGGCTTTCGATCCCTTGTACGAATATACCAAACTCTCCGAGGAGCAGATAGAGAACTATGTGAAGCAGTATGCTCCCGTCATGAACAAAGACCTGGTGGCCTTTGTGGTGAACGAGAAGGACCAGCTGGTTGCCTTCCTGGTAACCATGCCGCATATCAGCTCCGGCGTACGGAAGGCCAAGGGACGCATCTTCCCCTTCGGCTGGATGCACATCCTTCCCCAGCTCAATGCCAGGAAGAACCACGTCACGGAAGGCCTTCTGATTGGCGTTCTGCCAGAGTACCAGGCCAAAGGCGCGGTCCTTCTGATGCTCAAGTACCTGCACGAAAATTACATCCGCCTGGGAATCAAGCGGATGTTAATGAACCCGCAGCTGGAAGACAACCATAAGGTGCAGACTCTCTTCGGAGACTACAACCCGCAGCCGTATCAACGCCGCCGCAGTTATGTAAGGGAACTCAGGGCCGAAGAGCTCTAAGAAAGAGCCTTCAGCACCGCATCGCATACCTCCCCGACGGTTTTGGGCATTTCCACACCGTCGGGGAATTTCATTCCGAACTTTTCTTCCGTGGCCAGGGCCAGCAGGAGCATGGACAGGGAGTCGATACCCAGTCCGCGCGAAAGTTCCGTTTCATAGCCTACGCCCGCCAGGTCCGTGGCGGGACGAATCACCGAAAGAACCTCCTTGAGGCCGTTCAGCACGTCTTCCCGGCTCATCATATACGGGACACTTTCATGCTGCCGGTGCGCTTGAAATCCTCCGTGCGCACGGTCACTTTGCGGATATGATGGGTGGTGGGAAGGGTGGCGTTCACTTTGTCCACCAGGGCGTTCATATAGGACACCACTTCTTCCCAAGGCTTGCCGTCGAAGGCGGGCATGAAGGGCAGAATCTCGATGGCAATCACGTTGTTGCCTTCCAGCTGGTCTTCCTTCACCATGGCGTCGCGGACGCAAGGATCGGCATAGAAGGGCTCTTCCAGGCTTTCCGGGCTCACGTTTTCACCGTTGGAAAGCACAATGACGTTCTTGATGCGGCCGGTAATATAGAGGAAACCGTCTTCGTCAAAGCGGCAGAGGTCTCCGGTACGCAGCCAGCCGTCCTCCGTAAGGGCCTCGGCGGTGCGCTCGGGGTCTTTGTAGTAACCGGAGAAGACGTTGTCTCCCTTTATCCACAGCTCGCCGTCCACCAGTTTGGTTTCCTGACCGGGATATACGCGGCCGATGGAATGGGGATTGGGCAGCGGGTCCTTGTTGGCCGATGTCAAGTTGGCGCCTTCCGTGAGGCCGTAGCCGAAGCAGAACCTGACGCCCAGCTTGGTGAAGATGTCCACCAGGCGCGGCGGCACGTTGGCGGCGCCGGCGATAATCAGGCGCAGGCTTCCGCCCAGGAACTGGGGACCGTACATTTTCACCAGGCCGGCGAGGATGTCGCAGATGCCGGGCACAATGACCAGGACAGTGGGCTTGATGGCGGAAAGCTGGCCCACGGCGGCTTTCATGTCTTCACAGGTAAAGATGAGGTTACCGGTATAGAAGCAGCCCATGGTGCCGGCAATGAGGCCGAAAACGTGGCTGAAGGGCAGCAGGGCCAGGTAGCGGTCCTGGCCAATCACCGGACCCGGCCGATAGGTGGCATTGAAGTTGCCGCGCATGAGGGCACGGTGGCTCAGGACGGCACCCTTGGGGGCGCCGGTGGTACCGCCCGTGAAGAAGAGGGCGGCCGTGCTCTCGGGGTCCACCGGGGTGGAAGGTACGCCCGTATCGGCAATGGAGGCGGCGGGGCACACCTTTACGCCCTGCAGTTTGCCGGTGAGCGGCATAAATTCCTCGCGTACAAAGAGGGCGGCCATGTCAAATTTCATGCAGGAGCCCACCAGGGCCATCTCCGGCAAGCCGGCGGGGATGTTCATGGCCACATATCCGGCCGATGTAATGGCCAGGAACAGCTCGATGGCATCCAGGCTGTTGCGGTCGAAAATGCCGATATGGGCACCCTTGGGAAGGCCCAGTCCTTCGATGAAGGCGCGACGGCGGGCCACCCTTTCGCCCAGTTCCCGGTACGTATAGACCTTTCCCCGGTGCGAAACGGCCGGGTTGGAGGCATACTCGGCGGTGAACCAGTCCACAAACTGGGACATGGTGGGTAAATACTTTAGGCGGCTCAGCTCCTCGGGAGTGAGCAGGGACTCGAAGTACTCTTTGCTTGTAATCATAAATTAAGGTTTAAGTTTATTTAAGGATAATTTTTTCTATCTGTAACATGAGCCGGTAGCGGTCCCAGTCGGCCCGGTTGGCGAAAACCAGGAGCAGCACGTCCTGCTCCGGGTAGCGGGCGGCCAGAATCTTGAAGCCGCCGTTGTCTCCGGTATGGTAAATGCGCCTGGGCCCTCCGTCATGGGCCGATTCGATGAACCAGCCGTATCCGTACCAGGTGTGAGGCCGGTTCTGATACAAGCTCCAGGGGCTGTCTGAAACCTGTATATGCGGAGTCATGGCCTCTTGAAGGAGTTCATTTGAAAGGACACTCCCCTCCCTCAAGGCATTCTCCCACTGGACGAATTCATGGGTGGAGGTATAGATGCCGCCGTCGGGCCGGGTTGCGAAGAAGGTCTCTTCACCATAGTCATATTCGTACCATGCATGCGGGCCTTTGGGCCTTTCCCCCGCCGTCCTTTCTTCCGGCATGTCGGAAACATCGGCATATTCATAGCCGTGCGCGGCCTGAGGGTCCTGCGCATCACGGTCAAAATAGACGGTTCGCTCCATCCCGGAGGGAGCAAAAATATGCTCCCGGACATACTCGGGGAAAGATTGCCCGCTCACTTTTTCTACCAGTTGCCCCAGCAGGACGAAGGTGGGATTCATGTATTCATAACTGCTTCCGGGAGCGAAGTTCCGGTGATCCAGCGCCTTGAGGTATTCCGTGGCCAGGGCCTCGTCTCCCTCTATTTTCTCTTCCCGGCTTAGATAGCCGCGCTCGTCCGGGATGCCGGAGGAATGGGAAAGCAGATGCTTCAGCTGGATTTCCTTCCAGATGTCACTCTCAAATACCGGGAAATATTTGCTCACAGGGTCTTCCAAGGATATTTTTCCCTCCTCTACCAGTTGGAGCACGGCCACCGCGGTGAACTGTTTGGAAACGGAGGCAATGTTGAAAGCGGTGTTCCCGTCGATGGGGGCGCCGGTTTCCAGGTTGGCCAGACCATATCCCTTGTCAAAAACCACCTGCTTCCCTTTCAGTACCAGCACGGCGGCACCGGGTTCATCGGCAGGGAAAACCGGCTTGAGCAGCCGGTCCATCTCACGCTCAAGGGAAGGAGCGCAGGAAACGGCCACAAGGGCGCTTATAAGGACAATTCGTTTCATTTTATGCAGGGTCTACATCTATGATTATATGGCCGGTATACTTGCGGGCTTTCTCAAAGGAAGCTACCGTGGCGGCCATCTTTTGTTTTCTATCCGTCAAGGCCCTGTCCCGGGGGAAAAGGAGCCGGATTTCATCCTTGTAGGCTTCCATGGGAATGCCCAGGGGCTTGAGCTGCTCCAGCAGCTCCCGCGAAAGGTATTCCCTTCTCTTTTCGTTGCTGTCTTTAAGCAGCAGCTTGACCAGGCGCGTATAGGGCGGATAATGGCAGAAGCGGCGCTCCTCCAGCAGGCGGGAGAGGAAATCTCCGCCTTCCACCAAGGCCGAGAACACCGGATGAGCGGGTTCCCGGGTCTGAATCACGAAGCGGCGGCCCGGATGGCGGAAGCGCCCCAGCAGCTGGAAGGCCCTTTCATCGGCCCGGAAATCCTGACGCGAGAGAATGCCGTCGGCGGCAAGCAGGGCCACCAGGCCGATGTTGTCGCTTTCGAATCCTCTGGTGGTGAAGGTATTCCCCACCATAATATCAAATTCTCCTTCACTAAAGGCGTGGATGGTCTGGGCTTGGTCTTCGGGCGTCCCGTCCAGCAGGCCTATGCGGGCCTGAGGGTACAACTCCTGCACTTCCGCTTCCAGCTTCCGGCCTTCTTCAAAAGTACGTTTTGGCCCCACCAGCAGCACCTGCTGCCCGGCGTCCATCGTCTCTTTGATATGGGCAAGCAATTTCAGGGACAGGCTGCCCACCATTCCTTTTTTCCTATACTCTGCGACCGTATCGATGATTTCCCAGTCTTCCTTGCCCCGGGAAACCGGGCCTTCCTTCAGGCCAACCCGGATAAACCGGCCATTCTGTGCATTGTAGACAGATTCCAAAGAAGGGGTGGAACTGGAAAGAAGCACGCCCGCCTTGTGAATGGAAGCCAGCATGATGGCACTCTCCCGGGCATGATAGCGCGGAGCCGGGGAATCCTGTTTGTAGGAAGGGTCCTGCTCCTCGTCCACTATCACCAGTCCCAAACTGCTGAACGGGAGAAACAGGGCGCTGCGGGTTCCCAGAATCAGCTGGGGTTCCCCTGCGCGGAGCTGCTGCTCCACCAGCTTGCGCCGGGCCGGCGAGAGCCCGCTGTGGTACTTGAGCGTACAGGGATAGTTCTCCGCGAGGGCAATTTCCGGCACCAGGACAAGGACGCTTTTCCCTGCTGCGAGGCTTTCCTCCGCCAGTTTCAGATAAATCTCTCTCTTCTGTAAGGCCGATATTCCCGTCAGAAGAACGGGCTTGCCGCCTTGAAGGCCCTCACGGATGGAAGGAAGGAGGCTTTCCCCTATCTTGTCAGGCATGGGAGAAGGCAGTTCCATGCGTTCTGCCGCACTAAGCCGGGAGCCGTGGTTTTTCATGGAAGGATAGGCGGCTTTATAGACTTCGCCAATGGTGCACAGATAGTATTGGGAAAGGGTTTTCCAAAAAAGAATCTCCTGCTCCGAAATAGCCGGCAGCTTGTCTTCCACCCCTTCCACAGGCTGGATTTTTTCCGGGGACAGGCCGGGCCGTACGCCCGTTCCGCTGACACAGGCCACATAAAATGCCCCGGCAAACAGAACCCGGACACGGTCACCCACCTTTACTTGCATCCCCTCCGGAATACGGTAATAAGGTTCCCACTCCAGTTTGAGCGGTAAAATGACCTGTATGAAACACGGCTCTGCCATAAAATCTTTCAAAGGTACGAAATTATTCCTGCAAATCAAATGTGGAACTTTGTGGAACAATTGTTGGGGATGCCGTTTTTTTTACCTATTTTTGTAAACTTTAAAGAAGAGAAGCAAAAGGAGTTTTATGGGAAAAATCATTGCAATAGCCAATCAGAAGGGTGGTGTGGGAAAAACCACCACGGCCATCAACCTGGCCGCCTCGCTGGCTGCCCTGGAGAAGAATGTCCTGGTAATAGACGCAGACCCTCAGGCCAATACCACTTCCGGCCTCAATTTCGACCCGGAGAACGAGCAGCACCGCACGCTCTATGAGATTCTCATCGGCAAAATTGCCGCTTCGGACGCCCTCATCCAGACAGAGCTTCCCAAATTGCACATGATTCCCTCCCACATCAACCTGGTGGGTGCAGAAATCGAGCTGCTGGAAACTCCGGACCGCGAATCCATCCTCAAGAAGGCCCTGGCCCCCCTCAAAGACCAGTATGACTATATTATCATAGACTGCTCCCCTTCCCTGGGGCTCATAACCGTGAACTGCCTTACCGCAGCGGATTCCGTCATGATTCCCGTGCAGCCGGAGTTCTTTGCCCTGGAAGGTCTGGCCAAACTGATTCAGACCATCCGTCTGGTGCAGAACGGAATCAACCCCTCCCTTACCATCGAGGGCTTTGTGGTTACCATGTACGACGGCCGCACCAAGGTACACAACCAGGTGGTGGCCCAGCTCCGGGACCACTTCAAGGACATGGTGTTCAATACCGTCATCCAGCGCAGCATCCGCCTGAGCGAGGCGCCCAGCTACGGAAAGCCCATCATCCTGTACGACGTGATGAACAACGGCACCTCCAATTACCTCAATCTGGCAAAAGAAGTTTTAGACAAGAATAAAGATGGCGAATAATGCGTCCCGCCTGGGAAAGGGCCTGGGTGCCCTCCTGGGAGGAGAAGACCTCTCCGAGCTCCGCAAACCCGTAGGATATATCAACAAACAGGTGGTCACCGAGACCGTCCAACCCCAGGATACCTCTGATGTGCTCCGCATCCCCGTGGGCCTCATAGAGCCCAACCCCTACCAGCCCAGAATGAGCTTTGATGCCGATGCCATGCAGGAGCTCTCGGAGTCCATCCGCACCTTCGGCCTCATCCAGCCCATCACGGTGCGCCGAAAGGGAGAGAAATACCAGATTATCAGCGGTGAGCGCCGGTACCGCGCCTCCATCATGGCCGGCATGGAAATGGTTCCCGCCTATATCCGTGACGCTTCCGAGCAGGGCATGCTGGAGATGGCCATCGTGGAGAATATCCAGCGGGAAAACCTGGACCCTATCGAGGTGGCCATGAGTTATCAGCGCCTTATGGAGGAGTGCAATCTCACCCAGGAGCAGATGGCCGACCGCGTGGGCAAGAAAAGGGCTTCCGTAGCCAATCAGCTTCGTCTGCTGAAACTGCCCGCCAAGGTCCAGCACGACCTCAAGGTGGGCCTTTTGAGCGTGGGACATGCCAAGGTGCTGCTGGGCGTGGAAGACCCTGTGGCCCAGGAAATGCTCTGTGACCTCATTGTCAAGGGCGGCCTGTCCGTGCGCCAGCTGGAAGAGAAAATCAAGTCCTTGGACAAGAAGCCGGCTGCTCCCAAGGAAGACCCCGGCGCCCTTCCGGAAATGTACTACAAGCTTCTGGAAAACGTGGGCAAGTACTTCGGGGACAATCTCTCTCTCCGCCGCAGCCGGGAAGGAAAGGGCACCCTTACCATCAAGTTTGAATCCGATGCCCAGATGGAGCAGTTCCTCCGCGCCCTGGAGCAGAGATGAGTCTGAGAAAACTCATAGCGCTGGCGGCGGGGTGCATGTTTTTTATGCTGCCCCTTCAGGCGCAATACAGAGACGACCAATTTAAACGGGACGCCTTTACCCAAACCTATGCCGACACCACGGATAAAGCCAAGACGGACACCAGTTCCCTTTTCAGTTTCCGGGAGTTTTTCGGCGGGCTGGCCCATAAGAACACGGCTTCGCTCAAAAACTTGTCCATCGGCTCGGCCGTTTTCATCGGCGGCAACCAGATTTACCACAAACAGTACTGGAAGCTGCCCATCATCTATGGCGGAATCGGGGCCGGCATCTATGGCGGCATCCGCTTCAACCAGCTGTACAAGAACACCCAGGACACCAAATACAAGACCTACAGTACCCTTTCTTATATAGGGGCCGGTTTGTTCTGGTGGGGTTCCATCATGGATGGCGTGGCCTGCTACAAGGGAAACCGGAAACCGGATCCGGGCAAGGCCACGGTTTACTCCCTTCTGCTGCCCGGCCTGGGCCAGATTTATAACGGCGAGTTCTGGAAAGTGCCCATCTACTGGGGCCTGATGGCCGCCAGCGTCCACTTCATCATAGACAACCAGACCCAGTATATGCGCTGGAAATGGACGTACGACCAGGCCACCAATACCTTGGAAGGCATGTCCTCCCCTCCCCAGAGCGCAGAGAATGCCAAGTACTACCGGGATTCCTTCCGGCGTTACAGGGATTATTCCGTCCTGGCGCTGGCCATTTCCTATCTGCTTCAAGTCATTGACGCCAACGTATTTGCCTACATGCAGGACTTCGAGCTCACGGACGACATCAGCATGAAGGTGCAGCCCTCCGTCCAGCCTCTTGACAGTTATGCCATGGCACCCCCGGCGGTGGGACTCTCCGTCGGCCTTAAGTTTTAAATTATGAAAAAAATCATCCTCATAAGCCTTTCCTTCCTTCTTTTCTTTCTTCCGGCCGATGCCCAGCGCAAGAGCCGCAAGCAGCTTGAAGCGGAGAATGAGCAGCTAAACAAACGCATTGCCGCCTTGGAGGCCGAAGTGGCCGCTTACAAGGCGGACGCCGTAGACCGGGAATACATAGAGGAAGAACTGTCCGGAGAGAACGAGAACAAAGTGTCGGCCGGTCTGGAGGACTATACGTCTGAAAGCACGGACACCCTCCTGAGCCAGTGGTACATGCACAGACAGTCGCGCATCCCGGGCCGGGAGCAGTACAATATGGATTCGGTGGTGTTCTCCACCGATGTTCCCGACAGCGTCCTGATGCGCCGCCTGGAGCAGATGAACTCCTTCATCACCCTTCCCTTCAACGAGACGGTGAAAAACTACATGGTGCTGTATTCGGAGAAGATGCCCACCAAGATGTCAGAGATGATGGGCCTCTCGCAGTACTATTTCCCGCTCATTGAGGAAACCTTCCGCCGCTACGACATTCCCCTGGAACTCAAGTATGTAGCCATCATAGAAAGCGCCTTCAACCCCCGGGCCGAATCCCGCGTGGGCGCCAAGGGCATGTGGCAGTTCATGTACCGCACGGCCCTCAGCTACGGCCTCCGGATAGATTCCTATGCCGACGAGCGCATGGACCCCATAGCGTCCATGGATGCGGCCGCCCGCTATTTCAAGGATGCCTACCGTATCTTCGGAGACTGGTCCCTGGCTATCTCGTCCTACAACTGCGGTTCCGGCAACGTGAACAAGGCCATCAGGCGGGCCGGCGGCCGGAGAGATTTCTGGAGCATTTACGAGTACCTTCCCCGCGAAACACGCGGCTACGTGCCGGCCATGGTGGGGGCCATGTATGCCTTCCGCTATGCCAATGAATACGGCCTCACCCCTGCTCCCACGGCCATCCCCTCCTATGTAGACACCTTCCACGTGCACAAGAACCTGCATTTCCGCCAAATCAGCGAGGTGCTGGGTATTCCCTTGGACGACGTGCGGGACCTCAATCCCATGTACTACAAGGACATCGTTCCCGGGGCCCATTCCGACGAAGTAATCCGCCTTCCCTTCAACTATACATCGGCCTTTATTGATATGCAGGACAGCATTTACCGCTATAAGGCCGATGTCCTCTTTGCCTCCAGCATCGAAGACGGGCGGGAGTCCGTGAACGGAAAGAAGGTGGCAACTCCGCGCCCCTCCGAAAGCGGAAGGGCGAAGTGGGTCTATTACCGCGTCAAATCCGGGGACAACCTGGGCAAGATTGCCCGCAGAAACCACACCACCGTGCGCCAGCTCAAGAGCTGGAACAATCTAAGGAGTGACCGGATTGCCGTGGGGCAGCGCCTGAAAGTGGGAAAACGCTAATCAGAACTTGTCCATAGCGGAGAAAATCCTCTCCCGCACCTGTTCGATGGTGCCAACACCGTCAATTTCGCTGTATTTGCCGACCTTCTTGTAGAACGCAATCAGGGGTTCCGTCTTGTCATGATATGTCTTGATGCGGTTTTCCACCACTTCGGGACGGGCGTCGTCGGCCCTTCCTTCTATATGGGCCCGATGGGCAATCCGCTCATGGATGAGGGCGTCGGGAATCATGATGGAAACGCAGGCCGTCACCTGATCGCCGCTCTTCGCCAGGATAGCATCCAAGGCCTCCGCCTGGGCCAAGGTGCGCGGGAAGCCGTCCAAAAGGAAGCCTTTCACACCCTTGACAGACTGGAATTTGTCTTCTATCATGCCTTCCACCACGGAGTCCGGGACCAGGTTGCCGGCCTCTATGAGTGCTTTGGCCTGAAGCCCCAGGGGCGTTCCGGCGGCAATTTCGCTGCGGAGGAGTTCTCCGGTAGAAAGGTGGCAAAGGTTGAAGCGCTCCACCATAGCGCCGGCCTGGGTGCCCTTACCGGCACCGGGAGGACCAAATAGCACGAAAAATTTCATATTATTCGTCCAAAACGTAAATGTCCTTGATATTGCGGCCCAGCTCGTCATAATCCAGGCCGAAGCCCACGATGAAACGGTTGGGAATCTCCATAGCCACATAATCCAGCTTGACGTCCTTCTTGTACACCTCTTTCTTCAGCAGCATGGTGCACACGCGGGCGTCCTTCACCTTCCGCTCCTTCAAGAGCTGCGACATGGCCACAATGGTATTGCCGGTATCTACGATGTCTTCCACTATAATGACCCGCTTCCCTTCCAAATGGGCCGGCAGCGGCACTTCCGTTTTTACCACCCCGGTAGACTGGGTTCCCTCATAGGAAGAAAGCTTGCAGGCTTTCAGTTCCAGCGGGAAATGCACGCGCTTGAGAAGCTCGGCCGCAAAGATAACGGCACCGTTCAGCGTGCACAGAAGGATGACAGGGTCTTCATCGGTGGCCTGGGCATAATCTTGATTGAGCCGCTCTGCCACAGCATCGATGGCCTTTTCAATTTGCTCGTTGGGGATAAAGAGTTTGAAGGTTTTGTCGTGAAGCTTGACTTTGTTTTCCATCGATTCTTGATTATATTTTGCTGCAAAATTAGTAAAAAACATACAAAAAGCATGTGAAACAACACAATTTATCTTACGATTCTGTGAATTCCGCTTCTGTCTGTTTAACTTGCGGCCATGAGAAAATGGATTCTGGCATTTCTGATGGCATTTTTACCGGCCTTTTCCCGGGCACAGGAAGAGTATGTGCTCCGGGCGGCTCTCTTCCTGTCCGGAGCGTCTTCCGAGGAAGAGGTGGATCAGGAGTGGGTCTGGCGTCTGGAAACTGCCGGGAAGGTGAAAATCAATTCCGCCCGGCTCCGTCCCGGCCTGCTGACAGATTTCCAGATAGCTTCGATTGGCCGATACAGGGCCTCCTACGGAGACATCCTCTCCTGGGAGGAACTGGCCCTGGTAGACGGTTTTGACCGGGAAACGGTGCGTGTCCTCCGGCCTTTCCTTTCGCTGGAATCGCGCCGGCTTCCCGGAGCCACGGATACGGTAAAAGTCCGCTCGGAGGCCATTCTGCGGGGTACGCTCAAAAATTTCGGCATCAAGGCCAAAACAGGCACGGATACATGGAGGGTGGGAGGAGCCTGGCGTGCGCCGGACTGGACGGCCCACGCAGAGTGGTCCGGCGGGCCGGTGCGCCTCATCATAGGAGACTTCAATGCCCGTTACTCAGAAGGCCTGTGCTTCTGGAGCGGCTTCTCCATGGAAAGCCTGAGCACGGTAGACGCCTTTTTCAAGCGCCCCACCGGCCTCTCCCCCGTGTGGTCCTATTCCTCGGCCGATGTGCACAGGGGCTTGGCGGCAGAATACGAGGGGGCCGGCTGGCGGGTCTCTGCCTTCGGGACGCTCAAAAAAGTCTTCGGCCTTCATGGTGAATATCTGGGCCGATTGGGCCAGGCAAGCGTTACGGCGGGCTGGTCGCAGGCCGATGGCTGGAGCGCTTCCATGGCCGGCAGGATGAATCTTCGGGGCTGGGATTTGGGGGCCGAGGCCGCTTTCCGACACGGTTCCCCTGCCGGAAAGGCTTCCTTGCGGAGCAAGGCCGGAGAAAACGGAAAATGGGCCCTCCAACTTCGGATTATCCCCAGCCGCTTCAGCGGAAAGAAGAACGGAGAATATGCCTTGGCGGGTGGCTATTCCCTCAAAAGCGGCCGATGGGTGCAGCTGGCCGGTCAAAGCGGCTTCGGAAGTTCTGTTCCTGCCTGGGATCTGTCTTTGACGGTGGACGCTTTCCTGCTGCCCCGCCCCGGAGTGGACCCCCGCCGTCATCAGCTGCGGGCTTATCTGACGGGCAGCTGGCAGTTTGCATCGGCCTGGAAGGGGGAAATCCGGGTGACGGAGCGATACCGTAATTACGAGCCCTCCCGTCTCTCGCTCAGAGGAAGCATCCAGTTTTCCAGCGGTCCCTGGCTTTCCGTCCTCCGCGCCGAGGGCGTTCATTGTAAAGACTGGGGCTGCCTCTGCTATTTGGAAGGAGGATATAAAGGCACTTCCCTTCAGGCCTATCTGCGTTTCAGCGGCTTTTCTATCGCGAACTGGGACGACCGCATCTATGTTTATGAACGGGATGCGCCGGGGAATTTCTCCGTTCCGGCCTATTCCGGAAAAGGAATTTCCCTGCAGGGAATGGCAGGATACAAACTTCGCCTGGGCAAATGGACTTTGAAAGCCTATTTGCGGGGCGGGTACATGATAAGGGTGCAGAAAGAACCGTCTCCTACGCTGGCCGTGCAGTTACAGGTTCAAAGATAGAGAATTATTCCTTGAAAATGTGTATATTTGTAGGTTTTAATAAACGAAAGCTTATGCACAGAATCTTTCTGCCCGTATATCATTTCTTCAAAGACCGCAAGGCCCTGTTGTATACCCTTTTGATAGCCTCCACGGCTGTCTTCGCCTGGTTCGGTTCCAAGATTCAGCTGGAAGAGGACATTGTCAAGCTCCTTCCCCGCTCCTCCACCTCCAACGAGCTAGCATTCAGCGATATCGGCCTTATAGACAAAATCTTTGTCCAGGTTACCTCACGGGACACTTTGAATCCGGTCCCCTCCAAGAAACTGGGTCAGGTGGCCGAGCAGTTCTGCCAGGCCGTGATGGAAAGGGACAGTGCCACGCATTATCTGACAGGTGCGCTGGCCCGGCTCAGCATAGACACCGCCATGGAAGCAATGGACTTTGGCCTCACACATCTTCCCTCCTTCGTGGACACGGCCTGGTATAAGTACATTGATGCCGCCCTGGAGCCGGATGCTTTTGCCGAGCAGATGGAGGCCAATTACCAGCTGGTGATGGAGGATGAAACCGGAGACGATTCCCAACTGGCCAGCATGGACCCGCTGGGCCTCAGCAACGCCCTGTTCCAGGATTTGTTCGCAGACAGCAACATGGGCGGTTTCGCCATGGAGGACGGCTATCTTTTCTGCCCGGACAAGACCGTGGCCCTGGGCTTCCTCACCCCCGGCTTCGCCTACACCAATTCCGGTGAAGCCACCCGCATGATTGACATGCTGGACAAGGTAGCGGCCCGGCTGGAGGCCGAAAACCCGGATGTCCGTATCCTGATGCACGGCAACCCCCACGGGAGCGTTTCCAATGCCGATACCATCAAGAAAGACCTGGTCTGGACCATCGGCCTGTCCCTGCTCATTATCCTGGTCATCATGATGCTGAGCTTCCATCATCTCTCCTATATCTGGCAGCAGGTGGTTCCCGTTGTCTATGGCTCCCTCTTTGCCCTGGCCTGCATGTACTGGCTCAAGGGTGTCATGTCGCTGATGGCCCTCGGTCTCAGCGCCGTGGTCATGGGCGTAGCCATCAGTTACTGCCTGCATCTGCTCATCCACTATTATTACAGGGGGGATGCGGAACAGACGCTCCGGGAAGAGTCCACGCCCATCTTCCTGGGCTGCCTCACCACCATCGGCGCTTTCCTGGGCCTCCTGTTCACGGAAAGCGACCTCCTGCGGGATTTCGGCCTCTTTGCCACCTTCGCCCTCATCGGCAACACCTTCTTCGTGCTGGTGTTCCTTCCTCATTTCCTGCGCCCTTCGCAAATCCGCTTCAAACGCACGCATGGCTTCCCGCTGGTGGAAAAAATCAACAGCCTGCCCTGGGACCGCAATCCCTGGGTCATCGGCACCATGGTGGTCCTTATCCTCGTCGGAGTGGCCATGAGCCCCCGCGTGAAGTTTGACAGCGACCTCAATAACCTGGACTATGACAATGCCACCGTGCGGGAAAGCCAGGACTTGTATAACCGCAAGAACAACGACGGCTACATGCATGAGTTCTTCGCCGCCTGGGACCAGGACAACCTGGACAAGGCGCTGGAATACAACGAAGGCTTCATCCATGTGCTGGATTCCCTGAAGGAAACGGGCATGGTCCATTCCTACGCTCCCATCGGCAAGCTCCTCCTGCATTCCACAGCCAAACAGCAGCAGCGGATCGATGCCTGGAACGCCTACTGGACGCGCTCCCGGGTGCGGGACTTGCGGCTCCGCCTGGCCGAGGCCGAGCGCCAATATGGCCTCCCTTCCGGCTTCTACGACCCTTTCCTGGGCTTTATCCGCGGCAAATATGAACCTGCCAACCTGATTGAATCCGGCATTGTGCCGGCGGGCCTCCTTTCCAATTATGTAGAGAAGCAGGAAAGCGGCCGATACATGGTGTTCACGGACGTGTCCTATGACAAGGAAGACACGGCGCCTCTTTACAAGAAGCTCACTTCCACGGACCATGTTTTCGTGCTGAATCCGTTCTACTATTGCCGCGACATGGTGGAGATTGTGCACGATGATTTCAATACGACGCTGTGGATTTCCAGTATCTTCGTGCTCCTGGTGCTCCTGCTGAGCTTCCGCAACATCTGGATAGCCTTGGTGGCCTTCTTCCCCATGTTCATCAGCTGGTATGTGATGCAGGGTTATATGGCCATCTTCGGCCTGGAATTCAACCTGATCAACATCGTTATCTCCACCTTCATTTACGGTATCGGCGTAGATTATAGCATCTTTGTGATGGAGGGCCTGCTGGCCGAAGCCCGCAAGGGAGAGAACAAGATGCTCAAATTCCACAAGGTGGCCATCTTCTACAGCGCCCTTATCCTGGCCGTGGTCACCTTCTCCCTCATTTTCGCCCGCCATCCGGCCATCCATTCCATCGGCCTTATCACGCTGATAGGCATGGCTTCCACCATCCTGATAACCTATTCCCTGCAGCCTTGGATTTTCCGCAAGCTGTGCAAGATTCCCTTCTTCCGCCGCGGATTCCGTATTCCTGAAAACCCCGAATGAACCTGAACGCCCAACTATATCTGAACCTGGTTAGGGGCGGTGCCGCCCGCCTGGCAGAGAACCGCCAGGAAATCAACGACCTCAATGTGTTTCCCATCCCGGACGGGGATACGGGTGACAATATGTACATGACCATCGAGGCCGGTACCCATGCCTCCGGGAACACGCTGGGAGAAATGGCCGCCGCGGTTTCCGGCGGCATGCTGCTGGGAGCCCGGGGCAACTCCGGCGTTATCCTTTCCCGTATCTTCGCCGGCATGGGAAAGGCCTTCAAGGGGCTTGAGCAGGCCGATGTCCAGGCCTTCTCCAAGGCCATGGCCGCCGCCGTAAAAGAAGCCTACGGCGCCGTTTCCCATCCGGTGGAAGGAACCATCCTCACGGTGCTCCGGGAGGGCGTCCGGGCGGCCGAGGGCTCTTCTTCCATAGAGGAATACATGGATTTGATGATAGCCGGCATGGACCTTTCCCTGCAGCATACGCCGGAACTCTTGAACGTGCTCAAGAAAGCCGGTGTGGTGGACAGCGGCGGTGCCGGGCTCCTCTCCGTTGCAGAAGGAATGCGGGCGGCCCTCAAGGGCGAGATGGCCTTTGAAACGGAAGCTGCGGCGCTTCCGCAGGCTGCCCCAATTGATTTTGACGCTTTTACGGAAGACAGCGAACTGGAGTTTGGCTATTGCACGGAGTTCCTCCTGAGGCTCCAGCGCTCCAAAGTGGACCTGGAACATTTTGATGAGGGGGTGATATCGGCCTGGCTGGCCACGCAGGGAGATTCCCTGGTCTTTTTCCGCGACGGTTCCATCGTCAAGGTTCACGTCCACACCAAAGACCCCGGCGCGGTGCTTTCCAAGTGCCGGCAATGGGGCGAATACCTTACCGTCAAGGTGGAGAACATGACGCTCCAGCACCATGAGAACCACATGGACCAGCGCTTCAAGCGAAACGCGAAAGCCCTTGGCATCGTGACGGTTGCAGCCGGAGAAGGTCTGGAGGCCACTTTTCGGGAAATGGGGGCCGATGCCGTCATCCGGGGCGGCCAGACCATGAACCCCTCTGTGGAGAGTTTCATCGAGGCCTTCCAAAGCGTACAGGCCCAGACCATCCTGGTCTTCCCCAACAACGGCAACATCCTCCTGACAGCCCGGCAGGCGGCCGGCCTCTATAAAGACGCCCGCGTAGAAGTGGTTCCCACCCAGACGCTGGGAGAAGGCTACTACGCCATGGCCAACCTCCAAGCGGATCTTCCCATCGAAGAGCTCCTGCAAAGCCTGGAGGAAGCGGCAGCCTCCGTTACCACCGGCTCTGTGTCTAAGGCCATCCGCAGCACGGCCGAGGCCCGGGAAGGAGATTATATCGGCTTCTGCGGAAAGGAGATTCTTTGCAGCAGCCCTTCCCGAGAAGACTGCCTGAAGGCGCTGGCCGCCAAGCTGGACGCCGCATCGGCCGATATCGTTATCCTGCTGCAGGGAGAAGGCGTTCCCCCGGAGGAAGCCCGCAGTTTGCAGGAAACCCTCCAGAAAGCCTCTCCCCTTTCGGAGGTCATCCTGATAGACGGAAAACAACCTGTTTACGATTATATTTTAGTGCTATGTTAAAGTTATACACGGATACCGATACCGATTTCACCCCTTCACTGGCGGCCGAATACGGGTACAGCCTCATCTCCATGCCTTACAGCATCGAGGCCCGGACCACCTATCCTTACGTTGATTTCGAGACCTTCGACGCGCATGCCTTCTATGACAGGCTCCGTGGCGGCGTTCTGCCCACCACCAGCGCCATCTCCAAGGAACAGTACATCCAGTACTTCGAGAAGGACTTCGCGGCTGGAAACGAGATTCTCTATGTCCACTTCTCCCGCGCCATGACCAATACCTTCGACGCCATGGACCAGGCCGTAGCGGAGCTGAGGGAGAAGTACCCGGCCGCCCGTTTCGAAGAGATTGACACCAAGGGCATCACTACCATCAGCTACGCCATCGTGCGCGAGGTGGGAGACCTGGTGAAGGCCGGCAAGACCCTGGACGAAGTCCTGGCCTGGGCCGCCGTGGAGGTAGACCATTTCGCCATGTATTTCTTTGCCGATGACCTCAAGTTCTTCCGCCGCAGCGGCCGTGTAGGAGGCCTTGCCGCCACCATGGGCACCCTGATTGGCGTGCGTCCCCTCATCCACATGAGCCGGGAGGGCAAAATGGTTTCCGTGGGCACGGCCAAGGGGCGTCCCAAGGCCATTGAATTCCTTCTGAACAAGGTGGGAGAACTGGGCAGCGAGCTGCAGGAGCACCGGATTTGCATCGGCCATTCCGACGCTCCGGAAATTGCCCATGAACTGGGCCGTCTCATCGAAGAGAAATACGGGAAGCAGAATCTTGTCTATGTGGACGTGAACCCCACCGCCGGCAGCCACTGCGGCCCCAACGGCGTAGGCGTCTGCTTCCACGCTATCCACAGATAACAGCCTTTTTGTCATTCTAAACGAGTTTTTTGTCATTCTGAACGAAGTGAAGAATCTATGGTTCAAATAGTCGAAGTAAGCAATAAAAAACAGCAGAAGGAGTTTCTGAACTTTGCACTGGACCTGTACCAGGGCAATGGCTGTTATGTTCCTCCGCTTTACGGAGACGAGAAAAAGATGTTCCGGGAAGACTATGTATACCGGAGCAGCTGCGATTCGGTCTTCTTCAATGCCTACGAGGACGGCGTCATGGTGGGCCGTATCCAGGGCATCATCCAGAAG
>Ga0310691_10003312_pt1 | contig 19554 bp, 22 predicted proteins | sample 176DNAGHGlowgp2_FD_203887 | JGI IMG/M metagenome (GOLD analysis project Ga0310691, IMG submission 203887) | Sheep rumen microbial communities from Palmerston North, Manawatu-Wanganui, New Zealand - 1766 DNA GHGlow gp2 (v2) (version 2) | ecosystem: Host-associated > Mammals > Digestive system >...
CCCCAGGTCGGAAAAATGCGCGGGACACCGCGAGGGCCCCCTGGGAAAAGGCCGGGACCACCACAACCACGCGCGCGCCACGCGGCCGTGCGCGGAAAGCCGAAAAGGGCGTGAAACATGCCGAAAGAAGCGCGAACAAAGACAAAAGAAGAACGGATTCGAGGAGAGAAGAACCGGCTCAGCCGGATCTTCCGGGAACTGCCTGAGAAGAAAAAGAAACTTGCCATCGGCCTCGTCGAGCGCGCTGCCTTCATGCGCGTGGAGCTTGAGGATCTGGAGGCCGACCTGAAGGTCAACGGCTGGACGGAGCCCTTCCAGCAGTCTGAGAAAGTGGATCCATACGACCGGCAGCGTCCGGCGGGCCAGACCTACCTCAGTATGGCGAAAAACTACCGCGACATTACAAGACAGCTGACCGATCTCCTTCCGGCGAAGACGGAAGTCGACGCGGATCCCTTCGACGAATTCCTGGGCGAGCGTGATCAGCTGTGACTGACTACATCCGGGAATACTGGGAACTGATCCGGAGCGGCCAGGAGACCGTCGGCGAGAAGGTCCGGGCGGTGTACCGCGAGATCATCCGGGAGCTGGACGCGGCCGGTGACTACTACTACGACGAAAAACGGGCGGAGCACGCGCTTCGCTTTATCTCTCAATTCTGCCGGCAGTCGAAGGGCAAGGACGGCGGAAAACCGATGCAGCTGCTCCTCTGGCAGAAGAGCATGATCTGCATGCTCTTCGGGATCCTGGACGCCGAGGGCCGGCGCAGGTTCCGGGAGCTCTTCCTGGTGGTCGGGAGAAAGAACGGCAAGAGCACCCTCGCCTCCGGCATCGGGCTCTACATGCTCTACGCGGACGGCGAGAACGGTCCGGAGGTCTACTCCGTGGCCACGACGCGGGACCAGGCGAAGCTGAGCTGGAACGAAGCGAAAAAGATGATCAGCAAGTCTCCGAGCCTGAAGCGGAAAGCCCGTCCCCTCGTGGGCGAGATCCTGACGGACTTCAACGACGGCGTCTTCCGGCCTCTGGCCGCGGACAGCAACACCCTGGACGGCCTGAACCCCAGCGGCTGCATCATGGACGAGATCGCCGCCTGGAAGCAGGGACAGGCCCTCTACGACGTCATCATCGACGGCGAGAGCGCGCGCGAGGAGCCCCTGAACATCATGATCACGACAGCAGGCACCGTGCGCGAGGACATCTTCGACACCCTCTACGAGCGGACCGAGCGGCTCCTGAACAGCTGGAAGGATCCGGAGGGCACGGACTTCCGGGACGAGCACTTCCTGCCTCTCGTGTACGAACTGGACAACCGGAGAGAGTGGACGGACGAGGCAGCCTGGAAGAAGGCGAACCCGTCCCTCGGCCCGGTGAAAAGCGTGGAGGCGCTGCGCTACAAGGTCGAGAAGGCCAAGCAGAACCCCATGCTGGTGCGGAACCTCCTCTGCAAGGATTTCAACATCCGGGAGACGAGCTCCGAGAGCTGGCTGACCTTCGAGCAGCTGAACAACACGGAGACCTTCGAGCTCGTGAAGGCCCAGGGCGTCATGCTCTGGAACACGGGCACGGAGTTCATATCACTCCCCCATCCGCGCTACGGGATCGGCGGCTGCGACCTCAGCTCCACGACGGACCTGACGGCCGCGAAGGTGATCTTCCGGGTGCCGGGCTGCGAGAAGCTCTTCGCGATCGGGATGTACTGGATCGCCGAGGATCTCGTGGACAAGAAGGTCAAGGATGACAAGATCCCCTACGACAGATGGATCGAGCGCGGCCTGGTGCGGACCTGCGCCGGAAACAGCGTGCACTACAGGGACGTGATGGCCTGGTTCGTGGAAGTCCAGGAGGAGCTCGACATCTACATCCCCTGGATCGGCTACGACAGCTGGTCGGCGAAATACTTCGTCGAGGACATGCAGGGATACTTCGGGAAAGAATCCATGATCCCGGTGCACCAGGGCAAGAAAACCCTCTCGGAGCCGATGAAGCGGCTCGGGAACGATCTGGACGCGCATGCCGTCATCTACAACAACAATCCTGTGGACAAGTGGTGCCTCGCGAATACGGCCTATGAGGAAGACAAGAACGGCAACATCCAGCCGCACAAGACCTCCAAGTCCACGCGGAGGATCGACGGCACGGCGGCGCTGCTGGATGCCTACACCGTCTACATCGACCACATGCAGGACTATCTGAACATGATCTGAGGTGAAACATGGGTCTTTTTGATTTTCTGTTTAAGAGCCGGGAGCGGGAGCAGATCGGGACATACTTCCAGACCCTGACGGCATATCAGCCGGTCTGGCGCACAACCGGAGGCGGCGTCTATGAGGCGCTGGAGACCAGAGCGGCGATCAACGCGATCGCGACGCACTGCTCGAAGCTGAAGCCGAACATCTCCGGCAGCGCCGGCAGGCGCTACGAGCGGATGCTGCAGCTGACGCCGAACCCCTGGCAGAACACCTGCCAGTTCCTCTACCGCCTCGCCACGATCTACGAGGTGGAGAACACGGCCTTCATCGTGCCGGTGCCGTCGGAATACGACGACGCGGAGATCGCCGGGATCTACCCGGTGCTGCCCTCCGCCTGCGGGATCAAGGAGGGCCGGAGCGGGAAGCTGATCCTGCGCTTCACCTTTCCAACCGGCAAGGTCGGGTACATCGACTACGACCGCGTCGGCGTCATGATCAAGATGCAGTATGCGGACGACTTCTTCGGAGCAGGCAACGCTCCCCTGCTGCCGACCATGCAGGTGATCGGGATGCAGAACCAGGCGATGATGGAGTCGATGAAACAGGGCGCCACGCCCCGCTTCATGGCGAAGCTCGCCAACAGCGTCCGGCCTGACGACCTGAAGGCGGAGCGGAAACGCTTCATCGAGCAGAACCTCGGCCCGGACAACAACGGCGGCGTGATGCTCTTTGACACGAAGTATTCGGACGTGAAGCAGATCGCGACGAAGTCGGCCGCGGTGGACGCGGACCAGATGAAGCTGATCGACGACAACGTAAACAAATACTTCGGAACCAACGACAAGATCCTCCGCAACGAGTGGGACGAGGCGACCTGGAACGCCTTCTATGAGGGCAAGATCGAACCCTTCGCGCTGCAGGCCAGCATGGTGATCAGCAGGATGCTGTTCTCAGACCGCCAGATCGCCGCCGGGAACAGCGTGGAGTTCTCGTCGAACCGGCTGCAGTTTGCAACGACCACCAACAAGCTCAGCACCATTACGCAGATGTTCGACCGCGGCATGCTGTCCCGCAACGAAGGCCGCGAGATCCTGCAGATGCCGGGCATCGGCCCGGATGGCGACAAATACTTCATCCGCGGCGAGTACATGGACAGCGACGAGAAGGTAGAAGACGCGGATCCGGACGAGGAAGGAGAAAACGATGGAGATCAGAGCGTTTAACTTTGAGATCAGGTCCGAGCACAGCGAGAAGCACGGGGACTACATCTCCGGCGTGCCGATCGTATTCGGACAGCACTATGACAACGGATTCTGGGATGAGACGATCGCGCCGACGGCCTTGGACAACACGGATCTGCGGGACGTGCGGTTCCTGGTGAACCACAACACGGACATGATCCCTCTCGCCAGATCCCGGAACAACAACGACAACAGCACCATGCAGATGTCGGTCGAGGCCGACGGCATGCACATCCGCGTCGATCTGGACACGGAGAGGAACGCGGAAGCAAGAAGCCTGTATTCGGCCGTGGAACGCGGAGACATCTCCGGGATGTCCTTCATGTTCCGCGTCGATAAGGATACATGGGAAGATCTGGATAGCGAGAAGCCGAAGAGGATTATTACCGGAATCAGTAAGGTCTTCGAGGTTTCCGCCGTCACCTGGCCGGCCTATGAGCAGACCTCACTGGAAGCCCGCAGCCATGCGAAGGCGCTGGAGAGCGCCGCTTCCGTACTGGAGAGTGCGAGGGATGTCCATCGGCGGAATAAGGAGCGCGAGGATCGGATCGCAGCAACACTGAAGAGACTGGAGGAGAACAGAAATGTTTGATTTCACCAACCTCAATGCGGATGAACTGCTTGCGAGACAGGCGGATCTGCAGACCAGGGCGGACGCCATCACCTCCGAGCTTCGGGAGAACGCCGAAGGCATGGACGCGGATGCGCTCACCGCGGAAGCGGACAGCAACATCGCCGAGCGCCAGGCCATCGCGGCAGAACTGGAGCAGAGAAAAGCGGCAGCGCAGGCAGCCGCAGAAGAAAGAAAAGCCGACTTTGAAGCCGGCGACAAAACAATCGAAAGGAGCAACGACATGAGCGAGAATCGCTTTGCCATTGACAGCGTCGAATACCGCGACGCATGGGTCAAGAACCTGATCGGCCGCAGCATGAGCGAGGAGGAGCGCGCAGCCCTCACCGCCTCCGCGGCCGTGATCCCGCAGATGACGGTCAACGAAGTCTGGGACAAGCTGGTCAAACCCGCCGAGCTGCTCGGCAAGGTTGACGTCAGCCAGTTCCCCAATTATGTCCGCTTCCCGAAGGCCACCACCGTGAACGCGGCGGCAGGCCAGGCTATCGGCACCACCATCACCGAGGCCAGCGACGTGCTGGGCTATGTGGACCTCGTCCCGAACGAGTACGTGAAGCTCATCACCGTGAAGAGCGACATCGAGAATATGGCGATCCCGGCTGTCCATGACTGGATCGTCGACAACCTCGTGAACTCCATCCGCTACGCCATCAACAAGGACATCCTTGTCGGCACCGGCACCAACAGCTGCAAGGGCATCACCGCCAGCGTGAACGCCTCCGCCACGGCCCTGACCGCAGCGGGCGTCACCAAGGCCGACTGCCTGAAGATCATGGCGGCCCTGCCGGCAGTCCACCACGCGGGCGCCATCTGGATCATGACTCCCGGCCTCTTCTACGGCGAAGTCATGGCGGCCACCCAGCTCAACGACTACGTCATCAACAACGGCTTTGAGACGAAGCTGTTCGGCCATGATGTCGTCCTGATGAGCGAGGCCCTGGTCAGCAGCAAGGAGACCATCTTCTTCGGCGATCCGAAGGCCTACAAGGTGAACATCTTTAAGGCCCTCGAGGTCAAGCCGTTCGAGACGGCCACCACCACGAACCTGCAGTTCCGCGGCGACACCCTCGCTGACGGCGAGCTGCTGGACACCACGGCCTTCGTCCGCTTCGCGAAGACCTGATAAGAGGCGCTGCGTATGAAGACACTGATCGCTATCCCCTGCATGGACATGCTGCCGGCTGTCTTCCTGCGCAGCCTTCTGCAGATGCAGATCATCGGGGAGGTCGACTACGACATCGTCACCTCCTCGCTGATCTACGACGCACGCAACCTCATCCTGCACCGCGCGCTGGAGCGGGACTATGACTTCATCCTCTGGCTCGACAGTGACATGGAGATCCCTCATGACGTGATGTGGAAGCTGAAGATCGGCATCGAGAAGGGCTTCGACATGGTGTCGGGGCTGTACTTCAAGCGGAAGCCTCCGTACAGCCCGGTGATCTATCAGCGCTGCGAGCTGGTGAAGCTCGAAGGCGGGAAACTGGATCCGACGGCGGAGGCCTTCGAGGCCTATCCGCGGGACAGCCTCTTCGAGATCGAGGCCTGCGGCTTCGGCTGCTGCCTGATGACGACGGAGCTTGCCCGGCGCGTGACGGATCAGCTGGGGATCCTCCCCTTCATGCCGGTTGGCGGATTCGGGGAGGACCTGAGCTTCTGCCTCCGCGCGAAGCGCGTCGGCGGACGGATCGGCTGCGACAGCAGCGTAAAGGCAGGCCACTGCGGCAGGATGATCTTTGACGAAAGCTGGCACGACAGACTGGAGGAGGAAAGACATGGCGACAACGCTGGTTAATGCGGTCAAATCGGATCTCGGGATCACCAGTTCCCGGAGGGACGGCGACATAGAGGACGCGATCATGGCCGCGGAGAGGCGCCTGAGCATGATCGGCGTCGAGACCGTCGAAGAGGTGGACGAACTGACCATGCAGGCGATTAAACTCTACTGCAGGTCGTTCTTCAACTTTCAGGGCGACGGCGAGCGCTACAGCCAGGCCTTCGAGCAGCTGGCGAACGCCATGAGCCACGCCATGGAATACCGGGACGGTGAGAGCGGATGAGCACAAGGTTCAAACCCTATCAGACCAACCGGACCCCGTGGGCGGAGGACCTGACCCTGATCAGCCAGACGGTCACGAAGGACGAGGAAGGCTATGAGACCGTGACGGAGACCGAGAAGGAGATCTTCTGCTGCTTCTACGACGGCGTCAGCCGCGGGGAGTTCTACGAGAGCATGAAGGCCGGGATGCAGGCGAGCGTCCAGGCGGAAGTGTGGGCGGAGGACTACGAGCGGGAGACGCTGGCGGAGCACGACGGGATCCGGTACAAGGTCCTGCGGCACCACGAAACCGGACGCGGCACCCTGATGCTGATCCTGCAGGAGGTGGTCCGATGAAAAACATCGACCAGATCCTCCTGGAAGCGCTGGATCCCCTGCTGCCGGACTGCGCGGTGCCGAACGTGTACACCGGCGACGCGCTTGAGTACATCGCATGGAACTGCGAACTGATCGGACAGGTCTACGCCGAGGGGAAGCCTCATGCGGCACGCTATTTGATTCAGATACACTACTACCTCCCGCATGGGGAAAACCCGAACGTGATGAAGGTCCGGATCGCGCAGGCCCTCTCAAGCGCCGGATGCACCTGGCCGAACGTGACCAACGCGACCGACAGCGAGGGCCAGCACTGGGTTCTGGAGTGCGAGTACACAAACGGGGGCCTCGCCTATGGCTACGCTTGAGCTGCAGGGATTTGACGGGCTCGAGGACGCCATGCGGCGGATCGCGGAGATCCCATTCCCGGTGACGGAGGAGGCCCTGGACGCGATGGCCCAGGTGGCGGCGGACAAAATCCGCAGCACCGGCGAGAGCATGGGCGTCCGGGATCCGGAGAGCGACACCCACATCCTCGACCACATCACGCGGTCGAAGCCGAAGCAGACTGCATCCGGAGGCTATGCGGACATCACCTTCAAAGGCAGCCGGACGCGGAACGGGATCCGGACACGGAACGCGGAGATCGCGTTCATCAACGAATACGGAAAACGGAATCAGCCGGCCCGGCCCTTTATCGGACGGGCCATGACCCAGAACGAGGATACAATCCAGAACGCCGGTGAGAAAGTCATCGGCGACTGGCTGGAGAAGGAATTCTCGAGATAAAGAGAGGAGAAGAAAATGCCTCAGTTTGACCTCCGGCACATCTACTGTGCCAAATACGTGAACACTGCCGGCACGATCAGCTACACCGACGCACAGCAGGTGGGCGATGCGATGACGGCAAACCTCGAGGTGCGCTACGCTGAGGGCCGGCTGTACGCCGAGAGCACCCTCGCCGAGTACATGCGGAAGGCCGTGGGCGGCACCATCAGCCTGGGCGTCAAGTACATCAAGGACAACGCGCAGAAGCTCCTGTTCGGCAGCCGGACAAAGAGCCGCAGCATCAGCTACACCCCGACCGGCGGCAGCACCGCCACGACGGAGTCTGTGGCAGGCCTCGCCCTGGGCGGGAAAGACGAGGGCACCTATGTCGGGATAGCCTTCTATGCTCCGGACATGGTGGACGGCGTGCGAAAGTACACCTGCGTGCTGATTAAAAAGGCCCTGTTCGGCCCTCCGGGCATGAGCCTTCAGACCGCAGGCGAGAACATCCAGTTCAACACGCCGACCACGTCTGGTGAGTTCCTCGCCGACGACAGCGCGACGCAGGAGCTGATCGAAGTGGCGACCGTCGCGGACGAGCAGGCGGCCATCGCCTGGGTGACGGCGGTGCTGGCATGAGCCGGCCGGTGAGCCTCCAGCTCGAGACGATCGAGCTGGAGATCGGCGGCCACATCTATCCCCTGCACTGCAATATGGCCGTGCTGGAACGGCTCCAGAACGGGCCAGGAGAGGGCGAGATCGGGAAGCTCCTGGACCTGCCGAGCTATCAGGTGGTGTTCGAGATCGCGGCGGCCATGATCGAGGAGGCCTGCGAGGAGGATCCGACGCTGCCGGAGATCCCGGAGGCGCGGCTGAAAAAGATCTGCTCTCCCGCAGCTCTGGCAAAGGCCGGGATCTTCCGGATGTTCACGGCGGCCATTATGCCGTCGATGCCGGCGGAAGGCAAAAACGAAACGGTGTCCACTCCGGACACCGGGAGCCCGGAGACGGAAAACCCGGGAAACTGACAGACCGGGCAGGCCGATCGGATGCGATCGACTTCGCCCGGTATCTTTCAATCTGGATGTTTGACTGCGGCCAGAAGGAGGATACCTTCTGGCGGACGATGAATCCCAGACGTCTGAATGCGCTGTTCAACGCGCGCTTCAGCCGGCACGGGATCCAGAAGGCGTACTCCCCCGCCCCGGAACGGGAGCCGGAGGAACGGAGCCTTCTTCAGTACCTCACAGGAGGTGGATAATGGCAGTTAGAAAAGTCTCCGCCCGGGTGGAGCTGGACGGAGAACGGGAATATAAGGAAGCCCTCAAAGAGCTCAACACCGGCAACGCCACGCTCAGGTCGGAGATGCAGAAGCTGCAGGCGGAGTTCAAGGGCCAGGAGGACAGCACAGAAGCCCTCACCAAGAAGGGCGACCTGCTGCAGCGGCAGCTTCAGCAGCAGCAGGACAAGGTCAAGCAGCTGCAGGAAGCGGTCCGGAATTCTGCGCAGCAGTACGGCGAAGCCGACGAGCGCACCCAGAAGTGGGTGCAGCAGCTGAACAGAGCCGAGGCGGAGCAGTTCAACCTCGAGCACCAGCTGGAAGAGACAAACGCGGCCCTGCAGGGACAGGAAGAGGAAATGATCGGGCTGGGCGACACCGTGTCGAATCTGGCCGACCGCTTCGGCGTGCATCTGCCGAAGGGCATCACCGATGCGCTGAACAGCATGAACAGCTTCTCTGCCGGGACCGTGGCCGCCATGGGCGTGGCGGTGGCTGCCATCGCCGGCGTCGCGGAGGCCGTCAAGGCCCTGCACGAGAACGCCATCGAGTACGCAGCCGAGGCGGACGAGCTGATGAGCCGGAGCCTCGTGACGAACCTCTCGACCACGCTGCTGCAGGAGCTGGAATACGCGGCGCCGCTGATTGACGTGGACGTCGACACCATCACCGGCAGTATGACGAAGCTCACGAAGGAGATGGCGGACGCAGCCGCGGGCAACGAAGGACTTCAGGAGAGCTTCTCGTCCCTCGGGGTCAGCATCACGGACGCGGACGGGCAGCTGCGGAGCGCGGAGGAAGTCTTTTTCGAGGTCGTGGACGCCCTGGGCGAGATGGGCAACGACACGGAGCGGGACGCGGCAGCGATGTCCCTCCTGGGCAAGAGCGCGCAGGAACTGAACCCCCTGATCAAGCAGGGCACCGGGACGCTGCGGGAGTACATGGCAGCCGCAGACGAGAACTACGTCCTCACGGAGGAACAGGTCAAGGCCCTGGGGGATCTGGACGACGCGGTGCAGCAGAACGAGCTCCGGTGGGAGTCTCTCAAAAAACAGCTGGCGGCGCAGTTCGCACCGACCTCGACGAAGGTCCTGGAAACCTTCGGGGAGATGGTGGAGAAGGCCGGGCAGGCCCTTCTGGACAGCAAGATCATCGAGGGCGTCGGCGAGATCCTGCAGATGCTTCTGGAGATGTTCAAGCCGCTGACCGACCTGCTGACCACGGCGGACGGCGCGTCCGAGCGCCTGACGCCGGTGTACACGATCCTGCACTCCATCGCCGGCGTGCTGGCGTGGATCGCGGACGCGGCGAACGTGGTGGCGGGCCTCTTAACCCTGGATTTTGACCGGATCGGCGTGGCCCTCGGCTACGGACGGAACAGCGGACAGTTCTCCAACATGCAGCGGTGGATGGGCTACACGACGGAGGGCCAGGTCCAGGATCCGACCACCGGTCTCTGGACCGGAAACTACACCGGGAACGCCACCGGCAACGACAGTTGGCGCGGCGGCCTGACGTGGGTCGGAGAGAACGGGCCGGAGCTTGTGGGCCTGCCTGCCGGGTCCCGGGTGTACAACGCCCAGGACAGCCGGAACATGCCCGGCGGCGACACGTTCTATATCACGATCGACGCGAAGAGCGTCAAGGAGTTCAACGACATCGTGGAACTGGCGCAGAGCGCGCGCGTGCGCGAAAGAATGAGGTGACGGAAGCATGGCACAGGTTAAAATCAGACTGAACGTCAACAAGTTCGGCTACGTCAGACAGTCCAAACCGACCACCGTGTTCGACCTGACGGGCGAGAGCAAGGTAATCCTTTATAACAGCGGTGACCTGTTCTACTTTTCCTTTGCCTCGTTCCCCAGCGAGCTTCGACGGAAGCGACTGTATTTTACAAACGCTAAGTTTCACGTTGAAGCCGGTTACCAGGCATCTGCTGTTTTTAATGCTTTCGCCGCGAGCGACACCTTCACGCCGTCATCGCTCACCTACGCGACCAGACCGGCGGGCGCCGTACCCGGGTACGCGCTGTCGTCTCCTGATCTGTACTCCGTCGGCGGAGACGTGCTGTTCGAGCCGCGGGTAGCAACCAGCAACGAAGCCCGATCCATACAGGCGAAGCTCATGGCGCTCAAACACACGGCCTACATGAGCTGCAGCAGCAGTGAGGCCGGAGAAGTCTATTTCCGAAAGCTGAGCGACGGGACAACGGTGCCATGGGTCGAGATCGCCTACGACGACAGCGTGGACGTGCTTTCGCAGATCAACGCGGCGAGCTATCCCAGCGGGAACAACGTCGACACACGGAGCGCGCTGAGCTTCACGTGGGACTACGGCCCGGCCGGGGAGTATCACTGCTACAACGAAAGCTGGACACAGGCCTCGGCGAAGCTGCTCTGGAGGAAGTCCGGCGCGAGCGCATGGAACGAGATCGGCGTCAGCGGATCCACCAAGAAGCTGACGGTTCCGGGAAACACCTTCCCGACCGGCAGCACGGTTCAGTGGAAGCTGAGCGGAACAGACACACTGGGGACCACATCCGAGACCAGCGTGTACAGCTTCAGCACGCCGGCGACGCAGATCCGGGCCTTTGACTATCCGACCGGCAGCAACATCGACACCAGACAGGGTCTGTTCTTCTCCTGGAACTTCGAGAACAGCCTGGGCGGCTACGGACAGAGCAGCGCGGCGCTCCATTGGCGCGTCAGCACCGGGACCACCTGGAACACCATCAACGCCTCCGGGGCGACGCAGTACCTCACCGTGCCGGCCAATACCTTCCCCACCGGGAAGACCATCCAGTGGTACCTCACGGGCACGGACATCGGCGGCACCAGCAGCCAGACCTCGCAGCTGAGCTTCACGACCGTGTCGACCACCGTGCGGGCGCTGCAGTATCCGAGCGGCAGCAACGTCTATTCAGGGCAGGCGCTGCTCTTTAAGTGGTACTACAACTCGGCGGTGGGCGACTACACCCAGAAGCAGGCCGTTTTCTACTGGAAACGGGACAGCGAGCAGAGCTACCGGAGCTATTCCATCTCCGGAAACACCCAGCAGATCCTCATGGCAGCCAACACGTTCCCGACGAACGCCACCATCCAGTGGTACATCGCGGGAACGGACTCGGGCAACACGACGACCCAGACCAACGTCGCGAGCTTCAAAACGCAGACGACGACGATCACGGTCCAGTCCGGACCGACCGGCGGATACAACGATCCGCGCCAGGCGATCCAGGTCAGCTGGTACTTCGCGGCGGCGGGCGGCCCGATCCCGGCCGGGACGGCGACACTGTACTGGAAGGTCACGGGCGCCTCGACCTACAACCAGATCGCAGCGAGCGCATCGGCGCAGAGCCTGACCGTCCCGGCGAACACCTTCCCGACGGCGTCCACCATCGAGTGGTATCTCGCCGGAACGGATGCCTTCGGCGTCGCATCGCAGACAGGGCTCTACACCTTCTCCACCTCGGCCGGTACAGCCTACGCCATCTGCGTCTACCCGATCGGCTCGGCGGTGGACAGCGCGCAGCCGATCACGCTGCGGTGGACCCTGGACAACGCGGACGGATCGAGCCCGAGCCGGGTCCTTCTGCAGTGGAAGCTGCCAACCGAGAGCAGCAGCAGCTGGCACACGATCGTCAACAGCACGTCGGCGATCACGAGCTGGACGGCCCCGGCCTATTACTTCCCCGTCGGCGAGATCCAGTGGCGCGTACAGGCCACAAACCGGGACGGGACAGCCGGACCGGTCAGCGCCGCGGCCTTCGTCTCCCTGCGGGCACCGGACGCCCCGGTGGGCCTGCAGGCGACCAGCACGCCGCTGAGCAGGATCAGCTGGCAGGCGGACGGGCAACAGGCCTATGAGATCAGCATCGACGGCACCGTCGTCCACAAGGCCTTCGGCGTCGGCGTTTACAGCTGGACCGTACCGGAACCTCTGGCGAACGGCGTCCACAGCATCGCGGTGCGGGTCCAGGGCTCCTTCGGGCTCTGGTCTCCGGCCGCATCCATGACCGTCAACACCGTGAACGCGGTCCCATCCGGCTGGAGCGATTTCAGCATCAGCGGCGCATTCAATGTGGACGCAGCGCTGACAGCATCGGGAGCCGCCGGCGCCGCCGGCCGACCGATCCAGTGGTACCGGGACGGCAAGCGGATCGCGCAGACCGGAACAAGAACCTTCACGGACCGGATGGTTCTCGGAAATCACATCTATTATGCAGAGATCTGGAACACAGACGGCAACTATGTGCGCAGCAGCCCGATCTCCGGAAGCATGAAGAGCTGCGTCACCAGAATCGCGCCCCTCGCGGGCGGAGCATGGCAGGAGCTGAAGCTCAGCGAAAAGAGCGACAGCGTGCAGAACTTCAGCTATAAGCGGACCACGAGCCTCCGGCATGTGCTCGGCGCCCGGTATCCGGTGCTGGAGACGGCAGAATTTGAGGACGAGAGCGGGAGCTACGACTGCGCCTTCCGGGACGTCGGGAGCGCGGCAGCGTTCGAGGCGCTGCGCGGTCAGGTCGTGATCCTCAAGAGCCGCGGCGGCAGCGTGGTGACAGGGGCCCTCGCGGACCTGAACAAGAGCTACAAGGATTTCTACATCACCTACAGCTTCACGATCCGTCGGATCGCGTGGGAGGACTTCATTGATGGCACAGCATAGAGACATCCGCTTCCGGTTCACCGTCACCAGGAACGGCAGCGACTTCTCCGAGATCTTCCCGCTGGAGTCCGGAACTCCCACGATCCGCATGAGTGACTCCGGAGCGATCAAGATGAGCTTCGCCGGAACTTTCGCGGCGCCGGCGGCGGAGATCAACCTGCTGACGGACGAGATCCGGCCGAAGCTCATCCTGGACGGCACGGAGCACGCCCTGGGCGTGTTCCTCCCGGCCACGGTTCAGCCGAGCGAGAACGAGACGACCAAGAGCGTCCGGATCGAGGCCTACGACCGGTGCTGGCTGGCACGGGATCACCGGGCGGATCAGATGCCCTACTTCCCCGCCGGGACCGGATACCTCGAGGCGATCAAGTCCATGCTGATCGAGTCCGGCATCGGAACGTTCTCCTCGGGCATTAACACGGAAACACTTCCGGAGCCGAGGGAAGACTGGGAGGTGGGGACGGACTACCTCTCGATCATCAACGGGCTGCTGGAGGAGATCAACTATAAGCAGCTGTGGTTCGACGCGCTCGGCGTGGCCATGCTGCAGCCCTACGAGTCGGAGATCAGCGCGACAAGGATCGACCACGTCCTGGACGACACGGACATCCGGAGCCTGCTGCTCCCGACCATCAGCCGCAAGACCGACATCTACAGCGCGCCAAACGTCTTTCTGGTGATCTGCTCGAACCCGGACAAGGCCGCGGGCATGACGGCCATGGCGGAGAACACGAACGCCCAGAGTCCCCTGTCCATCCCCCGGCGCGGCCGCAGGATCGTACAGGTGACGAGAGTCAACAACATCGCAAGCCAGGCCGAGCTGCAGCTCTACGCAGACAGACTGCTGACGGACAGCCTGGTCTCCGGCGAGACCATCAACGTCGAGACCGGCCTGCTGCCCGGCTTCGGGGTCGGCGAGATCACGGCGCTGCGATACGGCGAGATCTTTTCCCTCTGCCGGGAGCGGGCCTGGACCATGAACCTGACAGCGGGCGGACGCATGACGCACACTCTGGAGAGGCAGGTGCTGAACATTGAATAATCCGGAGAACGCGCGGTTCCTGATAGGGACCGTGGCCGACGTGACGAGCGGCGGCGTGAAGGTGGTCTTTGACGGGACGGAAGACGCGACCGAGAAACGATACAAACAGCTCAGCACCGCGATCACCCTGACCGCGGGAGACCGGGTCGTCATCATGAAGATCAGCGGATCCTATGTAGTCCTGGGCCGCATCGACGAGGAGCAGCCGGAGATCGAAACCGGAGACATCTATCTCAGCTCCAAGACCCAGACCGTCGGGATCATCCCGTCGGCAAACGTAAGCACCCCGCACCTGTATCTCCGTGACAAGCTGAAGACCGTATTCGGGCGCCTGGAGGGCCTCTTTTACACGACCGGGCCCGTGGGCGCAAGATTCGCCGTTGAGCGAAACATCGACGGGGTCCTGTGGTCGAACTACATGAGCCTCCTCCTGAACGGGAGCGGGGATCCATCCGTCCTGCTCTCCGCGCCGACGGCCTGGAGATTGGCGCTCGGGATCGGGACTTCCGGGTCGCTGCCCGTCACAATCGCCCAGGGCGGCAGCGGGCAGACAGGGACCGGATACATCAACAGAACTTCCGATATCCTGGCAGCATCCGATCTCGTGACCGTCAGCGAAGCCCACTACGCCTACTGGGGCAAGATTGCAGCCATAGTCGTCAAGGGCAACTTCACGACGACGGCGAGCGCCGGAACAGAGCGAACGCTTTTTACCCTGGTAGAAGGAAAACGGCCCAGATTTCTGACGCCGGCAAGGGTATTCATGGAGAACGCCGCCCTCTACAACACCGGAAACTTTGTCTACACCCGAGCCATAACAGCAAACCAGGGATTCACAGCGCTGGCACTCTATCTGCTCTGGTGAGGCGGATATTAACAGCACAGGAGGTATAAACAATGGCAATCAGACGAGCCTGCAGCTACAAGGCGAGCATCCGCACGCCGCAGCCGCCGGTCAGCTATCTCGACATGCTGGTCACTGTGGCGCAGAACGGCGTCAACGTGATCAATAAACCGAAGGACACGCTCCTTATTGATGCCGACACCGTGACGCTGCAGCTGACGCAGGAAGAGACGGCACAGTTCGAGGCGGGCGTCCCCGCGCAGATCCAGATCCGGTGCTTTGCCGAAGTCTATGACGCGCCCGGCTCCGCGGTGTTTACCGTTGACGTGCTTCCGGCCCTGAACGACACGATTCTGGGAGGGTCCTGAGATGGCGGAATACTGCAATGACCACTTCATCCTGGTGGAGGACAACGAAGACAGCTTCCGGATGTGGCAGGGCCTCGTGGGCCCATACTACACCCCGATCATGGAAAACGACGGGACGCTGCGCTGGACGAACAACGGCCTGCTGCCGAACCCGGAGGCAGTGAACCTCAGAGGCCCGCAGGGCGCGGGAATCGTGCTCGCGGGGATCGTGGAGACGGAGGAGGAGCTGCCGGGATCGGCGAACCCGGGCGCCATCTGGCTTGTGGGAACGGAAAGCCCCTACGAGGGCTGGAGCTACATCGGCGGAGAGTGGGTCGACCTCGGCGCGCTCACCGTCGGGCCGGCAGGGCCTCCGGGCCCGCATGGCGAGGACTATGTCCTGACGGCGGCGGACAAGGCGGAGATCGCCGCCGATGCGGAGGACCGGCTGATCGGCGAGCTGCAGATCAATCCGCTGCCGATCGGAAGCGGAGGAACCGACGCCGGCACCCTGGCCGGGGCGAAAGCGAACCTCGGGATCGACGCGCTGGAGACCGCGACCGCGGCCCTTCAGACGGCCACGTCAGAGCTGCGCTGCCTCGTTGTCAACATGGGCACGATCAGCAGCCTCCCGTTCACGAAGTCCGTGGCCGGCGTGACGACGGACATGGTGTGCATCTATTCCGTGATGAGCAACCCCAGCGCGCAGACCAGCGACTGGACCGTGAACACGAACACGGCCGGCAGCATCACCATCAGCGGCTCGATCAGCGGGAGCACAACGCTGACGCTGTATCTTGTGAAATCTCGATAAGGAGGAAAATTCATCATGAAACGGGAAATCTTTATTGTCCAGGCTTATATCGTTGACGCCAACGGGACGTTCAACTACCTGAGCGGCTACCCGAAAACCTTCGACAGCAGCAACTACAACGGCGACATCGACAAGGCAAAACAGCGGGCAATCGGAGACTGCAGCGAGGCCTACGGCGGGATGTGCAAGATCGACAGCCGGCAGCTGCAGATCGCGATGGTGATCCAGGCGAGCGACGGCCTGCAGATCCGCTGCGACACGATCGGCGCGATCGCGGAGCTGCCGGATCCGGAAGCGCAGGAGGGCTGAGGCATGTTCACAGATCTGACATGTAGAGAGAGAGAGAGAGACGCCGCGCGCCGCGCGGACTTCCGCGGAAAGGAGGAGCGCACTGGGCTGAGTTCCTGCGCTTCTCCGAGACTTCCGGAAGGAGGTCTGAGGTGGCCTGACGCGAGTCAGGGGCTGAGTGATCTGTCAGGAGGTGACTCCTGATGGCAACGGGGACGATCAAGAAACCTTATGCGGATATTGTCAGCGTTACACGAGTTGCGGAATATGTGATTACTGGTGCAACTGGTAATATTGCAACACCTTACCCGAATGATGGATACACAGCAATCATTGCACCACACACAAGCGGAAGCGATTATGCTGTCCGTGCTTGGGTCGCATCTGCATCTGGCTTCTGGTTTCTTACAGTTATTAATCCAAATACAGGCGCAACAATTAACGAATCACCAGTCAATATCCGTTATTGGGTAATAAAATTCTCTCATCTATAAATCACTCAGCAACGCCGAGAACGGTGTGGCAACAGGAACGATCAAAAAAGAATTTGTCAGAGACAGCGTATATATTAACATGTCCGACTTCGGAACATTAACGAGCGGTCACTTAACGGCACAGATGGGACAAAGTCACGCGGGACAAACGCTGGTGGGTTTTGCGATCAATACTGGTGGGATCAGTGATATTCAGGACACCATAATACAGCCTGTTTTCTTTAGCGGCTCGACGTTATACTTGAATTTCTTGCGAGAACACGGAACGTCAAAAACCCGCGGAGTGACAATAACGCTGCTGTTTATGACATAGCTCCCAGTGCCATGAAACATGGCAACAGGAACAATAAAATGCAATCCCCATTCTTCAGTACAACCAACATCATCGAAAGGAACACAGCAAAATTGGAGTTTAGCTGAACGAGTCGGGAATGTTGTGCTTCTCAACTTTGATTTCACTGCTTCTCAAGACATATCATCATGGACAGAAATTGCAAATGTTCCATCTGGCTACAGGCCAGACAGAAGTCTCAACTTTTACATTCCCGTTGTACTTAATGGCGTGACAAACCAATCCCAAGTACAAGTATTAGACACAGGAGCAATCAGGTTAGCCAACGCGATAGAGTCCGGCAAGCGGTTTTCGTTCTTTATCTCATATTACTCCAAGTAATCGGGAGGTGAAAACCTTGACAAGAGATGATCTCGACGTGTTTATCAATGAACTTTTAGAGGAGAAAACATGACAGTCTCCGAAGCAAGAACAAAACTCATCGCACTGGCCCGGAGCCAGGTCGGATACAAGGAAGGCGCGAACAATTTCAACAAATACGCCGCCGATCCGCGGATCACGAGGCTCTACGGCTGGGACGTCCAGTATCAGCCGTGGTGCTGCGTCTACGTCAACTGGTGCTTCATGGAGGCCTTCGGCGAGGAGACCGGCCGGCAGATGACCTGCGGAGGGTCGGCGGCCTGCAGCAACCAGGCCAACCTCTACCGGGGCGCCGGGCGATTCGTGAGCACACCGGAGCCGGGGGATCAGATCTTCTTCAACGTCGCCGGCGGGATCAACCACACGGGAATCGTGATCGAGGTCAGCGGCAGCAACGTCAAAACGGTGGAAGGTAACTACTCCGACGGCGTCGGGATCGGCTCGTATATCATGGGCAGCCCGCGGATCGCCGGGTACGGTCGGCCGGTCTGGAGTCTCGCCGCGGAGATCCCGGCCGAGGCTCCGGCGGAGTCGGTGTCCGGAACGGACACGGAAAAGCCGAAGACGCAGCAGATGTGCAGGGCAGAGCTTCCGGTCCTGCGGGAGGGAGACAGCGGTGTTGAGGTCGAACGGCTGCAGACGCTGCTGATCGGCCGGGGCTACTACTGCGGCGGCCGGCGCTATGGCGGCCGGGAGGCGCCGGACGGAGAATTCGGACCGGCGACCGCGGTGGCGGTGCGGGACATACAGCTGGCAGCCAAGATCAAGCGGGACGGCGTGGTCGGGGCCGATACCTGGGCCGCGCTGATCAGGACGTAATTCATTTGAACGAGGTGAGGAAAATGAGCCAAACAACAGCGACGATCGTCGCGGTCGTCATCTCGTCAGGAGTCTCTTTGCTGATCTCCATCCTGACGATCATCGGGCAAGGAAGAAAGCAGTCGGCGGAGATGGACAAGAAGATCGCAGTCATCGAGACCAAAATGGACAGCATGAAGGAGGACATCCAGAATCACAATAAGTACGCGCAGATGTTCTCCGAAAACGTCCCGGCCATCAAGCAGCACATGGCGGACACGGACAGACGCCTCGACGGCATTGAAAGGAGAATGACAGCATGAACAATATCCTCAGCCAGTACCTGAACCAGATTATTCTATTGCTGATCCTTGCGATCGCGACATTCCTCGGCACTCAGGCGCGGAACCTGTACAGGAAGTACATCACCACAGAGATCAAGCAGAGCGTCTGCCGGACCGCGGTGCGCTTCGTGGAACAGGTCTACATCGACCTGCACGGTCCGGAGAAGCTGCTGCAGGCCATGAAGCGCGCGTCGGCGATCCTGAAGGAGTACGGGATCGAGATCTCGGACACCGAGCTGGTTGCCATGATCGAGGCCGCGGTGAACGAGTTCAACAACGCATTCGGCAAGGACGACGCCCAGGGCAGGCACGAGCTGCCCGGCACCGCAGTGCCGCAGGATAAGCCGGAGATCCGTGAGCCGGATCCCGAGACCGGCGGCACGGCGACGCTGGAGGAGATCCTCGCAGACCTGAAGGACGTGGAGTAAAAGATCCGCCCGGAGCAAATCCGGGCGGTCTTTTTATGTTCAGTCACGCGATCAGTCATAAGGGAAAACTACTGGAGACAGAAGAAGACAGAAAGATTTTTGTCATGTTGGCGGCCGGGGTTCAGATCGGCGTTTCTCCCCTTCCTCGGCTTCATCCGGGCGTCAGAAAACAGACGCTGAAAAGTGACCGGATAAAGCAAAAACCACGGTCGAAACCGTGGTTTTTGTGGTGGACGATACAAGACTCGAACTTGTGACCTCCCGCACGTCAAGCGGATGCGCTACCAGCTGCG
>Ga0310691_10003317_pt1 | contig 19546 bp, 13 predicted proteins | sample 176DNAGHGlowgp2_FD_203887 | JGI IMG/M metagenome (GOLD analysis project Ga0310691, IMG submission 203887) | Sheep rumen microbial communities from Palmerston North, Manawatu-Wanganui, New Zealand - 1766 DNA GHGlow gp2 (v2) (version 2) | ecosystem: Host-associated > Mammals > Digestive system >...
CCACCAGTGCAGCTATAATATCTATTACGGAGAAATACCACTTCTCCTCGGCATCGTTCCAGGCAGTTCTTATCTGCTTCTCTCCAAATAGTTGTATCTGTTCCAAGTTTGACATAGTCCGATATGTTTGTTCAACAAATCTACAAACAACAATCAACAGCTGCAAGAGGAAAGTGCTTTGGATTCGGCAAAAACTCATGATTTTTCCACAATCGCTCAATCCCCTCCAACAAAAGGTTCGAGAATACTACGGTTAGGGGCACTCAAAAAAGGACCGATTTCTTGGTCCTTTTTTGGTGCCCATGTCTCCGACTCATTGGGAAGAGGACTCCGGGCCTTATTCTCCCGAATACTTGGAGGTGTCCAAGAGCTTCTCCTTTTCTACGCCGTAGCCAATCCAGTAACCCGAGGCGCCGTCCACATTGCCCTCAAGGGAGCTCCTGACAAAGGGTGTATTGTAGATGTTTCCGGCCAGGGTCATTTCAAAATTGCTCCAGTACTCGAAGGACTTGCGGTCCATGGTGCACAGTTTTACCCACAGGCTGTCCCCCTGGCGGATGTTGGGCATGTCAATATAGTCCATCAGACGCTGTGTGCTGTAGAGGAAAATTTCCGAATAACCCTCCAGTTGGTCATCACTGGAGAAGGCCAGGGCCGAGGGGTGATAGTGCCGGTCTACGCCTTCCGTAAGGGTGAAGACCTTGTAGTAGTTCCCCTTGGGAAGCGGATCTGTAAAGCCACAGACAGCGGTGCACAGGCTGTCCTTGACCTGGCGCACAAAAACCGTGTCAATGGGCACCGGCTCCGGGATGGTAGTAGTAGCCGTGGCCTTGTAGTCTTTGTATTCTACCGTAAGGGTATAGCTTTTGCCCACTTCTCCCTTCATCCGGCCCGTCGTGAATACATACGGCGGAAAATAATCGGTATGGGTCATGCCGGTGAGCACCTCGGTCCGGGTGCCGTCGCTTACCGTGACCTTGGCCCACTTGGCAAGCCTGTCCAGCATGTCCGAAGGCGTGATTTCGCGGTTGTCTATCACCGGTATGGATTCCGACAGCAAGACCACGGGGGCCGCTCCGTTTTCAATCCACCCTTCCACCACCAGGACGGGGCTGGGAACGCTCTCCTCCTTCCGGCAGGCGGAGAAAAGGAGCAAGAGTATCGGCAAAAAATAAAAGGACTTTTTCATAATCAGAAGGTATGGAAGAAGGCAAGGGAGGGAAGGAAGCGCATGTTCAGGGTGAAAGGGCCGAAGGTGTAGGCCGACAGGTCCTTATTCATATGGATGCCGTAGCCCAAGGCGTTCTTGCTCCCCAGGGCATTGTACAAGGAGAAGTTCAGGCCCGTTTTTCCCTTGGGCGTGCGGCGGAAATACCAGTTCACCGAAAGGTCCAGCTTGCAATAGGGCGGCAGCCTGTGGGCGTTGTACTCTCCATACTCGCAGACCAGACGGCTTCCCAGGACGTAGATGGCGTCCGGCCGTGTGTAAGGAGTGCCGGAAGCCACCACAAAGGTGGCGCCCACGTCCACCTTCCCGAAGTCGTAGGTGGCCACCACGTCCAGCTCGTGCAGGCGCTCGTGCCGGCTGGGAAACTCACGGCCGTCAAAATCGCCGTCGAACGTACGGAGGCTGCGGGAGAAAGCATAACTCACCCAGCCGGTCAGCCGGCCGGTGCTTTTCTGAATCATCAGATTGGCGCCATAGGCCCGGCCTTTCCCTTTGAGGGTGCTGGTTTCCAGGGAATAGTTTCCGTTGTACAAATCCATGGCGCTGCCCACATATTCCAGCTGGTTGCGGAGAATCTTGTAGTAAAGCTCGGCCGACAGGGAAATACCCCGCCAGTTGAGGTTGTAGGCCAGGGAGAAATTGTGGGCCAGCTGCGGCGCCTGCACATCCCCGGCCATCACCCAGAACTCGCAGGGAAGTCCGGTGTCCGTGATGCCCAGATTGAAATTGTTCTGGCGCTTGATGGCATAGCTGAAATCCAGCTTGCCGCCTTCCATGAAGTTGGCAATGAGCTTCACTTCCGGACTCAGGCCCCACCAGCTCTTTTTTTCGGGACTCAGGTACCAGCTTCCGCTCACGCCGGCCTTGGCTTGCAGGTAATACCCGAGATTGCGGCTGTAATAGGCACTGAGAACCGTCTCGAAGGCATCCTGCACGGGGACGGATCCATCGTTGGCACGGTCGTTCTGGTGGCCTTCGCTGTAAGGATTCTGCGGCTGCACGTGATAGTAGGAGAAATGGGCCCCGAAATCCCAGTCCTTCCATTGCAGGTTTCCCCTGTAGCCATAGTCCCGGATGTAAGAATCCATCCTCGCATAAATGTTGAACACATTGAGACGGGGATTCAGGCCGAAGGTGGTGGCATAAACGCTTTGCTTGAGGGTGGCCTCCGAAAAATAGTGGTTCCAGTGTATGGCGCCCAGGGCATTGTACCACTTCGCCTGGATCTGCTCCAAAATGCCGCCGCTCAATTCTCCCTTGTCCAAAGAGCCGAACAAGTCTACCCAGACGCGGTCTTTCCGGCCGGGCTTCCACAGCCAGGTAAGGTTGGCGTCGGTAAAGCCGTAATTCATGGGATAATCGGCATATTTGAGCCAGTTTCCGTACAGCAGGTTGATGTAAGTGCGGCGCGCACTGACCGTCAGGGCCGACTTGGAACCCAGCGGAATACTGAGCGTACCCTGCGCATTCAGCAGCCCCAAGGACGCCTCTCCGCTTACCCTTCGGGCCAGGGTGTCCTGAAGCCGCATGTCAATCATGCCGCCCAGGCGGGGCTCCTTTCCGGAAGATGTCTCAAAACGCATTCCCGTGAAATGGGCCGCGTTGAAAACGGAGAAAAGGCCCAGCAGATGCGTGGCCCCGTAAATGGGAACCCCCTGCTGAGAAATGAGGGTATGGGAATGGTCGCCGCCCTGCATATACAGGCCGCCTTCCTGCTCGGTGTTCACCGACACGCTGGGCAGCAGACGGGCAAAGCGGATGGGGTCGGCATTGCCCAGAAAGGAAGGAACGGCCGCTATCTTGCTCACGTTCACCTCTCCGCTCACGCCCCGGCTGTTCACCACTATGGGCTTTTTCAACTGCTCGGTAATCACGGACTTGTCCAGGGACAGCTGCGCCACGGTGTCGGGAACCTGCGCCACGGCCCAGGGGCCTGCAAGCAGAAGCAGTAAAATCAGTATTTTATTCCGTAGAGAGTACATTTTCAATAATAAAATCTATCAGGCTTTCAGAGAGCAGGTAAGAATTCAGTGCATAGGACGTGCCGTCGGAGAAGCGAAATACCAGGGTGGACAGGCCGGGTTCATAGCCCAGCGTGGCCACCGCCGTGCCCTGGTCATACACTTTAATGTCGGAGGCAGCCTCCCAATCGCCCCAATCGAGAGACCAGGCAGGGCTTATCGTACCCATGATGCCGACTCCGCCGTAAAGATGGGCGCTCACTTCTCCGGTGACAAGATAGAAGCGGGCCTCCAAGGCTGTCACCCGGTTTCTTTCCAAGCGGTACACCACGGCGCCGCGGTCCTGCCAGTCAACATCTACGCTGCTGTTGTCGCGGATAAACTTCCGGGGGTCTTTCACCGCCGTAGAGTCTATATCCAAAATGGTGAAAAACGGAGCCATCGACTCCTCAAGATGTTTTTTGACAAGTTCCGTCTCCGTAAACGGGTGCTCCGGCGGCTCCGGCGCGGGCGCTTTGTTGCACGCTGCCACACCTGCAAAAAGGCAGAGGAGCACAAGCAGCTGTTTTTGGGTCATTTCCTTCTTCTTTAATTTCGGCGCAAAAATAAGCATAATTGTTTGAAAACAAAAAAATCATGCTATTATAACACAATCCTCGTTCGTTTTTTGAACGAGGATTGTATAATAAGTCTCTCACACCAAGTTATTTAGCGGCCACGTTTTCCGGGGAGTCCGGCACTTTTACTAGGCGTTCCACCACCGTGGAGGCCACCAGATTGCCGGTGGCGTTGAGCAGAGTGGCCGGAATGTCACAGATGGTGCCGATAATCATGAGCGTGGCGGCAAAGGCAGGGTCTACGCCCAGGATGGCGCAGATGAGGATTTCACCCGTCATGCCGCCGATGGGGACGGCCCCCACCACCATGCTTGCCAGCACCGACAGGAGAATGACTAGGGCCGCCGCCACCAAGCCGCTGTCCGGCATGATGTCAAAGAAATACAGGGCAAAGAGCACCTTGGCCACCGAAGTGATGACGGAGCCGTCCTTGTGGAGGTTGGTTCCCAGGGGAATCACCCCGTCGGCCACCTTTTCACTCACCCCCAGCCTGCGGGCGGCGGCCAGGTTCACCGGCAGGCAGGCGGCCGATGACGAAGTGCCCACCGCCGTGGCGGAAGGCGGAATCATCTGATTCCAGAACTTGCCCAGAGGGATGCGGCAGAAAAGGGCGAAGAGGGAATAAAAGACAAAATAGCAGACGGCGCAGGCGGCCAGCACCACCAGGAAAATTTGCAGGTACTGTCCCACAATCCGGCCGCCCAGGGAGCCGATGGTATCGGCAAAATAACAGCCGATGCCTACGGGGGCCGCCTTCATCACCACGTCCATCATCTTCATGATGACGGTCCCGCCCTCCGTCACCAGCTTCTCCATGGTGGGAACCTTCTTGTCCAGATAGGCCACAGACAGCCCGAAGAGGGCGGCAAAGACAATCAGGGGCAGCAGGTGCTCGCGGGAAAGCAGCAGCGGAAAATCATTCACGCTGAAGGCCGATGCAAGCGACTCTCCTATGTTCAGGCTCTCCTGAAGGGCTGCTCCGCCGACCGCACCGCCGCTTCCGCCCGCCTGGGCGAAGGGGTTCCACACGCTCATGAGCCCGTAGGAGAATACCCCGGCCACCAGGGACATGAAAAGGAATACACCGATGGCCGTCCCCAGCACCCTTCCGATGGTTCCGCTCCGCCGCATCACCACCATGGACTGGGCCACGGAGAAGAACACCAGCGGCACCACCAGCACAAAAATCAAGTTCAGAAAAAGCGTTCCGACAGGCCTGAAAACAGCCGCCTTCTGCCCCAGCGCCACCCCAAGCACAGCTCCGGCCGCCAGTCCTGCCAGAAGCCACAGAGTGGAAGAATAATTTTTCAGCACCGACGTTTTTTCCATAAGCTTAGAGGCTGTTATTCAGGTGGGCCAGGCGGTGGATATGGTCTGTCCCCGCCGCCGGCAGGAGTAGGAAAAGTGCTGCAATATGCCGCCTGAGAGTCATCCGATACAAAGATACAACATTCTTTCGGATTATGAAGCCGGACGGCCTGCAGAGCGCACGCCAGCCTTGATAAGTAAACAACTCTGTATAAGCGACTTGCTGTATGTTTCTCGTTCGATTTTTGAACGAGAAATGTATAACAAGTCTATGACTGTCACTTAGTTAGTTGTCAAGCCCAAAGGAAGGGTGTAGGGATTTTGAAAATCGGCAGAAATTAACGAAATTTGTAGGATTAAACGAACATGTATGCGTAAAGTCCTCTGCTTCCTTCTTCTGGCCGGTCTTTTCGGGACCGCCTGCCAAAGCAAAAACGACCGTTACACCGTTATCATTTCCTTGGACGGAAGCCGGTGGGACTATGCCGATTACTACGACATGCCCTTCTTTGACTCCCTGGCCACGGTGGGCGTGAAAGCACGCATGGAAGCGTCCTTCCCTTCCTCTACCTTCCCCAACCACTACACCATGGCAACGGGCCTGGTGCCGGACCACCACGGGCTGGTAAACAACAGTTTCTGGAATCCGGACACGCAGCACGGCTACGCCATCGGAGACAAGGAGTCCCGCTACGACGCCCGCTACTACGGCGGAGAGCCCATTTGGATTACCGCCCAGAAGCAGGGGGTGAAGTGCGGCGTAGTTTACTGGGTGGGCTCCGACATCCCCGTGGGGCCGGAGGGCAACGCCTTCCCCACTTACTACCGGCACTGGGATACGGATCCGCACTGGACTTTTGAAGAGCGCTGCGACGAGATAGTGCGCCTGCTGAGCCTTCCGGAGGCCGACCGGCCCCGTCTGGTGATGGGCTATTTTGACGAGCCGGACCACCAGGGTCACGTTCATGGTCCCTTCTCTCCCGAGTGCAAGCAGATGACCGAACACATGGACAGCCTCATGCACAGCCTATACCTTCGCCTGAAGGCCCTTCCCATCGGCAAGAAACTGAATTTTATCCTGGCCGGAGACCATGGCATGACGGAGATTTCCCCGGAGCGCTTCATAGACTGGTACGAAGTTATTCCCGAAGAATGGGTGGAGCGCATCGTGGGCAACCTGCCCACCAGCATCTGGGTGAAGGAAGGCTATGTGGACAGCCTTTACAACCGCCTCAAGCAGGTGGAACACCTGAACGTGTGGAAGCACGGAGAGGTGCCCGCCTACCTGAACTACGGCACCTCCAACCGGCTGGGAGACCTTATCGTGAGCCCGGACCTGGGTTGGCAGTTCAACTTCGCCCCGTCGCGCAACCACGGAACCCACGGCTTCGACCCCACCGAAACCGACATGATGGTGGCTTTCCGCGCCGTGGGCCCGGACTTCAAGGAGGGGTACGAGGCGCCCTTTACGGAAGGGGAAAAATCGGCCTTCCACAATACGGACCTTTATCCCATGCTGTGCAAACTGCTGGGCGTAAAACCAGCCCCGGTGGACGGTAAACTGGAACGGATTCAAAAGATTCTCAAATAATATGAGTAAGCATTTTACATTACCTTACGAAGGTGGGCTCATTGAAAAGAACCTGCCTGCGGGCATTCTCCATTCTTATGAGAAAATATGGACGCACGTGTACCCGGAATCCCGTCCGGCGTCCTATGCCATCGCGGATTTCATCGTAGATGCCATCAACAACCACAAGGACGGCTTGTTCCGTCTGGGTCTTACCACGGGCGCCACTCCCACGTCGCTGTACAACGAACTGGCCCGTCGCTACCAGGCCGGAAAAGTGTCGTTCAAGAACGTGGAGGTGGTCACCATTGACGAATACTACCCCTCCTCCAAGGACGAGGCCCAGAGCCGCAACCACCTCATCCACGAGGCCCTGCTGGACAAAGTGGACATTCTGAAGGAAAACATCCACATTCCGGACGGAACCGTGACGCCGGAGGAACTGGGAGACTACTGCATCAAGTTTGACGCCCTGGCCCGCGGACTGGACCTGCTGGTGATTGGCGTGGGAGAAAAAGGCCAAGTGGGCTTCAACGAGGCCGGGGCCGATGAAAAGACGCGCACCCGCACTGTCCGCCTCTCCTACAACTCCCGCAAACGCCAGAGCGAAAACTTCAACCACGACATTGCCGCCACCCCTGACAAGGCCATCACCGTGGGCGTGGGCACCATGCTCAGCGCCAAACGCATCATCCTCATGGCCTGGGGCGAAGACAAGGCCCAGGCGGTAAAGGACATTACAGAAGGCCCCGTAACCACGGACTGCCCGGCCTCCCTGCTGCAAAAGCACGACCACATCTCTTTCTACGTGGACGAAACGGCCGCCAGCCTCCTCACCCGCAGCGTGGCTCCCTGGCTGGTGGGTCCCTGCGACTGGCAGCCCAAATTTGTGCGCAAGGCCGTGGTGTGGCTGTGCCAGGTTACCCAAAAGCCCATCCTCAAACTCACGGAAAAGGACTACCTGAACAACGGCCTAAGCGAGCTCCTGGAGCAGAAAGGCGCCTTTGACAAGATTAATATCGACGTTTTCAACGACCTCCAGCACACCATTACCGGCTGGCCCGGCGGTAAGCCCAATGCCGACGACAGCACCCGCCCGGTACAGGCCAAGCCCTTCCCCAAGACGGTGCTCATCTTTTCCCCGCACCCGGACGACGATGTGATTTCCATGGGCGGCACCTTCATCCGCCTGGCCACCCAGGGCCACAACGTACACGTGGCCTACGAGACCTCCGGCAACGTGGCCGTACACGACGACGTGGTGCTCCAGCACATGGACGCCGCCTTCCAGCTGGGTTTTGCCGACAAATTTGACGAGGTAAAGAAGCTGGTGGAGAGCAAGGTTCCCGGTGAACCCGAGCCGCGTCCCCTGCTGGAAATGAAAGGCGCCATCCGCCGCAGCGAAGCCCGTGGCGCCGTGCGCTCCTTCGGCCTCAACGACAACACCAACGCCCACTTCCTGAACCTCCCCTTCTATGAGAGCGGCGGCATCAAGAAGAATCCCCGCACCCAGGCCGATGTGGACATCATCAAAGACCTCCTCCGCAAACTGAAACCCCACATGGTGTTCATGGCCGGAGACCTGGCCGACCCTCACGGAACGCACCGCGTGTGTACGGAGGCCGCCATGGAAGCCATGGACCAGCTTAAGGAAGAAGGGGCCGATTGGATTAAGGACACCCATGTATGGCTGTACCGCGGCGCCTGGATGGAATGGGAGCTGGGCCGCGTGGACATGGCCGTGCCGCTGAGCCCCGACGAGGTAATCAAAAAGCGCCACGCCATCTTCCGCCACCTGTCCCAGAAGGACATCGTGCCCTTCCCGGGCGAAGACCCGCGCGAGTTCTGGCAGCGGGCCGAGGAACGCACCCAGAACACCGCCAAGCTCTACGACCAGCTGGGCATGGCCGAATATCAAGCTATTGAGGTATTTTTGAAACTGTATTAGGCTATGAAAATTATCATCAGAAACAACTCCAAGGAAGGCTCCCTGTGGGCCGCCCATTACATTGCCAAACGAATCAACGAGAAGGCTGCGGTTACGGACAAACCCTTTGTAATCGGCCTTTGCACCGGCTCCACGCCCATTGAAACCTATGCCGAGCTCATCCGCATGGTGAAGGCCGGGGAAGTGTCTTTCAAGAACGTGATTTCTTTTAACATGGACGAGTATGTGGGCCTGCCGGAGAGCCATCCGGAGAGCTATCACAGCTTCATGCACCGCAACCTCTTCGACCACATTGACGAGCCTGCGGAGAACATCCACATCCTCAACGGCAACGCCGAGGACGTAGAGGCCGAATGCGCCGCCTACGAGAAAGCCATCGTGGAGGCCGGCGGCTTTGACCTCTTCCTGGGCGGCGTGGGCGAAGACGGCCACATTGCCTTCAACGAGCCCTTCTCCTCCCTGCAGAGCCGCACCCGCGTGGTCACCCTTACCCAGGACACCCGCGAGGTGAACGCCCGCTTCTTTGACGGAGACCCGTCCAAGGTGCCGGCCCAGGCCCTCACCGTGGGCGTCGCCACTGTGCTCAGCGCCAAGGAAGTGGTGATCCTGGCCTTCGGCTCCAAGAAAGCCCGCGCCCTGCAGGCTGCCATAGAAGGCCCTATGAGCCACTATTGCACCCTGAGCGGACTACAAAATCACCCCGCCGGGACCATCGTCTGCGACGAGAGCTCCATTGGCGAGGTGAAAGTTAACAGTTATCGCTATTTCAAAGCCGTAGAGGCAGCGGAAAGCTGATTGCCCAGGCCGATGGTGTAACCTTCGCTACGGAAGTAGACGCGGTTAAAGCTGTCGGCAATGAGCACCACCGGACGGGCGCCTTCCAGCATCCCTTCCGGAGCCACTCCCAGGAGGACCGTAGCGGGAAGTTTCCCGTATCGGCCCTCTTTTTCTTCCTTCAGAAGCATGGAGAGCGCCTCCGGGGAAGAGCAGAGAAGCACGATGGGACGGCCCCAGCTTTCCAGCTGCTCACGGGCGGCGGCCAGGTCTCTGAGGGCATGGTTGGTGGGTTCTTTTCCGGGATCCAGCAGGGCCAGCACATAGTAGCCGCGGCCGGTTTGGGACAGGATGGAAACCTCCTTGCCTTCCACGGAAATCTTGGTTTCCGCATCAAACTGGCCTATCACGGGCAGGGCGCCCTCCACCTCTCCGATACGGAGTTCCTGAACGGTCTCTTTCCCTTCCTCAATGGCGAAGAAGCGCATGGAAACCGGAACGGAGCCGTCAGAGAGACGGTTTCCGGACACCAGCAGATAGGTACCTGCATCCAGCTTATGGCCGTTCTTGAACACATGGGCCCAGTCTACGCCGCCGCCCATGTCCACCTCGCCTTCATCGAAGGAGAGCAGGCTGGGACGTCCGTCCACAATCTTGGATAGGGTGAAGTGCGTATAATATTGAGGATTCTCCACGGCTTTGGTGGGCTTGTAGGTAAGTTTAAGCGTGCCCTGGGGTGCGGCCGCAGCCGGTGCGTTGCCGCCGAAGTTCACATCCAGCCACTGGCCGTTCTCCTTGTACTGGATCTTTCCGGTGACCAGGTCCTTCTGGGCCTCGAAGCCCTTGGCGCGGGCTGCCGCCACAAAGAAAAGGTCGCGGGAGCGGGGCAGGGCCAGGCGGCTTTCATACACGCCGGCGGGAGACATGGGAATGTTCCAGGCCTTGGGGTTGTCCAGAACCTTGATATTGTCTTCCGTCCACGTCACCAGCTCGCGGGGGCTGTGAATATCTTCCAGCTTTTCTGCAAAATAGCTGTAGAACGGCGTAAGGAACTCATTCTCAATGCGGGAGCCCCGGAATACAGGGGTGCTGTAATAGTCCTGGAGAATTTCCAGCGTAACGTCGTGGAAGTCTTTTGTGCTGAGGGAATTCAGCACTTCCTCTATGCGCTCGTGATTGCCGCAGGTCACCTGGAAGGCTTCCAGGGTTTCCCAGTTGCCGCGGGCCTTGTTGCCGGCCGGGAAAGTGGCCTCGTAGGCATGGCGGAGGGAGTCTTCATAGGCAAAGCGCACGTCGTTCTGGGCACGCTGCTCCGGCGTCACTTCCGGCAAAGTCACATTCTCCGGCGGAGGAACCAGGGTGAAGGCTTCCTTCACGCCCTCGGGCCCGGCAAACTCATTTCCCACCATGTAGCGGAGGGTAATCACGGCCTCCGTGTCTTTGCCGAAACTCACCTTAGTGTAACCGAAACCCCGGTCCTTGGAGGCCCATACCAGCATGTCTCCCAGGCCGGCGCTGGTGAAGGTGCGGCCGTCGGCATCCGTGTACTTGGAAACGGCGGGATAGAACTCTGCATAATTGTAGATGCAGAAGTCTACGCGGGCGCCCTCAACGGGCTTTCCGGCCAGGTTGTCGGGGGCGTTGTCGGCCCAGACTACCCGGAAGTCGATGCGGGCCGTCTTGGCGTAATTGTCTATGAGGTTCACCTCCGTGAAGTTGGGGCTTTCCAGCACCACCTCCTCCGGGCCGTCGTACTTGCCGAAGACCTTGGTGTGCATGAGCATGGCACGGGAGGCGGGGGCGTTGAACCAGCCCAGGTTCAGGACGGGTTCGGGCTCACAGGCGCCCAGGAAGTACCAGGTTCCGTCGGCCCAGGCTTCCACCCAGGCGTGGTTGTCGTCCGTGTGGGCCCAGCGGGGGGTATAGACCTGACGGGCCGGGATGCCCACGCTGCGGAGGGCGGTGACGCAGAAGGTGGACTGTTCCCCGCATCGGCCCAGGGCATTCTTGACCAGGTTCAGCGGAGACGAGGTACGGGCGTCGGAGGGCGTATAGGTCACTTTCTCATGGCACCAGTGGTTCACCTCCAGGATGGCCTCCTTCATGGACATGCCCTTGATGCGGGGCTTAAGCTCCTCGCAAAAGACCGTGCGGGCGCTGTCCAGGCTCTCGTTATTCACGCGCAGCGGCAGCACAAAATGGCGGAATTCCCGCTCCGGCACGCCCCAGTTCATTTCTTTCCGCGTCTCTATAGAGCTGCGTACGTTCCGGAGGTAAAAGTCTGTGGAGTAGTCCGTCACGTCGGCCAGGGGCATGTAGGCATAGAGGAACTCCAACGCGTCTTTTTCTTGGGCCGATATGCCCTCCGGAAGGGTCATGAAGGGCTTCAGGGCACCATCGTTGGCCTCTTGACGGGCTTCGAAATCGGCCACGTAGTACGGCTGCTTCGCGCAGGAGAACAGCAGGCCCAGGCCGCATAGAAAAATCAGTGTTTTTTTCATGTATTACAGTTTTTTGGACAGGGCTACAATCTTGTCGCCCATTCCTATGGTATAACCTTGGGAAACGAAGACCACCCGGTCGTCGGCATCGGCCACAAAGACCACCGGCAGCTGCCCCTCGCGGAGGGAGGCGCCTTCAAGGATGGCCTTCAGCATCTCTCCTCCGGCATTGGTGACATACTTGACCGTGGAAGGCAGCTGGCCGAAGCGACCGCCCGCCACCTCCTCATGCAGGCGCTCCATCTGGGCGTCGCTGGTGCAAATCAGATAGATGGGACGTCCCCACTGCTCCAGGGCTTCCCGCTGGGCGGAGAGGTCGTTCAGGACGTGGTTGGTGGGCTCCAGTCCCACATCCAATATGGCGGCGGCATAGTAGCCGTCTTCGTTCAGGAGTTTGGCGGGGAAGCTGCCGCATACCTTCACTTCTTCCAGGACGCTTTCCAGGACTACGGGAACCTCAAGGGGCTCATCGGCCGTCACGTGGAAAAGCGTAAGAGTAACGGGCGTGGAGCCGTCCGAAAGGCGTTTTCCGGAGGAGAGCAGGTAGTCTCCTTCCGGCAGGCGGTTGCCGCCCGCGAAACCATAGCGCCGCATCTGCCCCGGGAAGCCCAGGAACACCATCTGCGGCTGTCCGTCCACAATGCGGCTCACAGAGTAGTGGGCGCCATATTCGGGCTCCTCAACGCCCTCCACGGGCTGGTAAGTGAGGGTGACGGGAGCCGAGGGCACATCGGCCTTGTCGTTTTCAAAACGGAGGGCTCCGGTGTTGCGGTCTTTCCGCATGTCCACCCCGAAGGTGCGGGCCAGGGCGATGGAGAGGATGTCCCGCGAGCGGGGGCTGGCCATACGGCTCTTCCACACGCCCACCGGAGACATGGGAATGTCCCAGAAAAGCGGGTCTTCGTCCACGTCTATATTTTGCTCCACCCAATCCAAGATGGCCTGGGCATTGCCCCGGAAGCTCTTCTGAAGCTCCTCGGGCACGTTCTTCAGGAACCAGCCTTTATAGGGTGAGAGGAATTCGCTCTCAATGCGGGGCGCCAGAACGCTTTCGGTGGCGTTGTAGCTGTCCCAAAGGATATCGGCCGATACGTCCGAAAGGTCCTTGCGGCTGAGGGTGCGGAGCAATTCCACCGCGCGCTCCTTGTCCTGCGCCTCCCGGAGGAAGCCCATGATGGTGGCGCCGTTTCCGGCCGACAGCTCCACAAAGCGCTGCGCCGTCTCCGGAAGGGCATACTGCTTCACAAAGGCCTGCGCCTGCTCCTTGGTGGGGAAGGTGGCCATGTAGGCCTTGCGCACGGAATCTTCATAGGCCATACGGCGGTCATTTTCGGCCCGCTGCTCGGGCGTCACTTCCGGCAGGACCACATTCTCCGGCGGAGGAACGATGTCCAACAGCTCCGAGCGGATGGGATTCCCCGCAGGAGAGTCAAGGGTGACGGTCAGGTTCTTGTCAACGCCGAAACGGAGCTTCCCGTAACCGTATTTTCCGTCCTTGGACGCCCATACCAGCATGTCTCCCAGGCCGGCCGAAAGGCTGGTTGTGCCCTTCGCATCCGTATATTTGGCCACGGCCGGGAAGAACTGCGAAGAGTTGTAGATGCAGAAGTTCACGCGGGCGCCCTCCACGGGCTTTCCATCGGCCGATAAAACCTTCACGCTGCCTTTGGCGGCCTTGGCGTAATTCTCTATCAGATTGATTTCCGTATAGCCGGGGGTGCGGAGAACCACTTCCTCCGGGCCGTCGTATTTGCCGAACACCTTGGTATGGGTGAGCATGGCGCGGGAGGCGGGGGCGTTGAACCAGCCCAAGTTCACCACGGGCTCGGGCTCGCAGGCGCCGATAAAGTACCATGTTCCGTCGGCCCAGGCCTCTACCCAGGCGTGGTTGCTCTCGGTATGGGCCCAGCGGGGCGTATAAACCTGGCGGGCCGGGATGCCCACGGAGCGCAGGGCGGCCACGCAGAAGGTGGACTCCTCCCCGCATCGGCCCAGGGCATTCTTGAGGGAAGCCAGGGGGGCGTGGGTGCGCCCGTCGGAAGGCTGGTAGGTCATCTTTTCATGGCACCAGTGGTTCACCTCCAGGATGGCGTCCTTCATGGAAAGCTTCTCCACGCGAGGCTTGAGCTCATCGTAAAACACCAGGCGGGCACTGTCCAGGTCTTCGTTGTTGGTCCTGAGGGGCAGCACAAAGTGACGGAATTCCCGCTCCGGCACTTTCCAGGGCATCTCTTCGCGGGCCTGGAAAGACTTGCGCACGTTGGCCAGGTAGAACTCGGGAGAGTAGTCCGTGACATCGGCCAGGGGCATGTAGGCATAGAGGAACTCCAGAGCCTCTTTCTCACGGGCCGATATGCCCTCGGGCAAGGTCATGAACTGGGCCAGGGCGCCGTCATGGGACTCAAGCCGGGCCTGGTAATCCCGGTGGAACGTGGAGGTGGGACTGCAGGCCGCCAGAAGGCCCCATGCCGCCAAAAGGGATAGTAATCTTTTCATGGAAACGTTTTTAAAAAAAGGCCCCGCGTGCGGGGCCTCTCACTAATCTTCTTCCTGCTCCTGGGCGGCGTATTCGGCCAGCAGTTTGGTCTGGACGTCGGCCGGAACCTGGACGTACTCTGCGAACTTCATCTGGAAGGTGGCGGAGCCGCCGGTGAGGGAGCTCAGGATGGTGGAATAGCGGTAAAGCTCTGCCAGCGGCACGCGGGCGTGCAGCACAGTGAAGCCCTTTTCCATATCCTGGTTCATAATCATACCGCGACGGGTGTTGAGGTCGCTCATGCAGGGACCTACATACTCGTTGGGCGTGAAAATGTCCACGTTGTAGATGGGTTCCAGAATCTTGGGACCGGCGTTGCGGAAGGCCTCCTTGAAGGCGTTGCGGCCGGCGATGATGAAGGCGATTTCCTTGGAGTCTACCGGGTGCATCTTACCGTCGTACACATACACGCGGATGTCACGGGCATAGGAACCGGTGAGCGGGCCTTCCTCCATTTTGCTCTTGATACCCTTGAGGATGGCGGGCATGAAGGAAAGGTCAATGGAGCCGCCCACTACGCAGTTGTAGAATTCCAGCTTACCGCCCCACTCGAGGTCTGTGATTTCCTGGCTCTTGAAGTTGAACACGACGTCTTTGCCGTCAATCTTGAAGGTTTTGGGGGCTTCCTGGCCTTCTACGTAGGGGCAAACCAGCAGATGAACCTCACCGAACTGACCGGCGCCGCCGGACTGTTTCTTGTGGCGGTACTGGGCCGTGGCAATCTTGGTGATGGTTTCACGATAAGGCACCTTGGGAGCATAGAGTTCGATGTTCTGCTTGAACTCATTGTTCATTCTCCACTTCACATAGTTGATATGCTGCTCACCCATACCGGAAAGGATGGTCTGACGCAGTTCCTTGGAGTATTCCACGGTGATGGTGGGGTCCTGAGCCGCAATCTTGTTGAGGGCGTCGCCCACCTTGGCCTCGTCGTTCTTGTCCACGGCCTTCACGGCGCAGCGGTACTTGGCATCCGGGAATACCATGTGCTTGATGGCCTCCACACCATTCTGAGCCAGGGTGACGTCCGTCTTTCCGGCCTTGAGCTTCATGGCGCAGCCGATATCACCGGCGCAGATGGAGGAAACCTTCTCCTTCTTGGAGCCGGCCACGGCGTAGATGGCGCTCAGGCGCTCACCGTTGCCGGTTTCGGGGTTCACCAGGTCTGCGCCCTCGTTGAGGGTGCCGCTCATCACCTTGAAGTAGGACACTTCACCCAGGTGCTGCTCTACAGAGGTCTTGAAGATGAACAGGGCCACGGGGCCGGCAGGGTCGCACTTGAGGGTGCCGCCGTCCACGGTGGGCTCTTCCTTTCCTTCAGGAGAAGGAACCACGTTCACGGTGAATTCCATCAGGCGCTTTACGCCCAGGTCTTCCTTGGCGGCCACGCAGAACACGGGAACGGTCTCTCCCTTCTGCAGGCCCAGGCGCAGACCTTCACGGATTTCGTCGGTGGTCAGCTCCATGGTCTCGAAGAACTTCTCCATGAGCTCGTCGGAGCCTTCGGCCGCCTTTTCCATCAGGGCCGAACGGAGCTCTTCGGCCTCGTCGGCATAAGCGGCAGGGATGTCCAACTCTTCGTTCTTGCGGTTGTAATATTTCATGGTAATCACATCCACAAAGCCTTCCAGGCCTGCACCGGGATTGACCGGGAACTGGCACAGGGCGGCTTTCTTGCCGAACTCCTCATGGATGGCATTGCGGACGCCTTCCCAGTTGGCTTTGTCGTGGTCCAGCTGGTTTACGGCAATCACCATGGGAATGCCGTACTGGTCTGCATAGCGGGCGAAGAGGGTGGTTCCCACCTCAATACCGGCCGTGCCGTTCATGACCATGATGGCGGCATCCACCACCTTGAAGGCGGCAAGGGCACCGCCGGAGAAGTCGTCGGAGCCGGGAGCGTCGATGAAGTTAATCTTGCAGCCGTTGAACTCTGCATACAGCGGAGTGGCGTTGATGGACTTCTGGTTGGTCTGCTCGAACTCGGTGTTGTCCGACACGGTGTTCTTCTCTTCCACGCTGCCGCGGCGGTCAATGACCTTGCCTTCGAAAAGCATGGCCTCGGACAGGGTGGTCTTACCGGAACGCGGGGCGCCGATGAGGACGATGTTGCGGATGTTTTTTGTTGTGTAAGTTTTCATTGTATTATTAATTATTTTTGCAAATTAGCGTCGTAGCCCACAAATATAACGAATTTTTCTTACCTTTGCTCCATATAAACACAGAAAGCGATGAAAAAACTGCTGATAAGCCTTGTGGCTGTTGCCGTCTGCCTCTCGGTATCGGCCAAGAAAAAAGACATACGCTGGGATTTCGGAGCCTATGCCGCCCTCTCCTACAACGCCTCCTTCCCGCTGCCGGAGCGGATGGTCACCAGCGGCCTGGGTCTTGACCTAAGCCTCGCCAACTTGAAATTCTACGCGGCGCCCGGCACCGTCCTTTCCGTGGGTTTCCTGAATTTCATGGCCGATTTCCATTACCTTCGCAAAGGCAGCATGTTCCTGGATAACGGCATAGCGGCCCCCGCCATCCAGGATGCCCGCTCCAAGGCGCATATCGGCGATTTTTCCTTCTGCTTCCCCTTGGGAATTACCCAAAAGTTCAACGGATACTGGGCTGCCAGCCTCTTTGTGGCCCCGGGCGTGGGTTTTTTCAGCTATAACAACGACTATATCGAAGGGGGAACCCATCATCGGGATGCCTTCTACCCCACCACGGGCCGTACGGGCTTCCGCTTAGACATCAAGGCAGCCGTGTGGTACCAGGATATCGGCCTTGTTGTGCGCTACCGCCCCGTGGCATTCCGGACGGCCGAAAACGGAAAAATGCTTCAGACAGTATCTGTCGGCCTGGCCTTCCGCTATTGAAGCCGCATTTGAAACCCTTTCTTGAGCCAGGCCGATTAGAGGCCGGCTGTGATGAGGCGGGCCGGGGACCGCTGGCGGGGCCTGTGTATGCCGCCGCAGTGATTCTGCCGCCGGATTTCCACCATCCCCTCCTCAACGATTCCAAGCAGATGAGCCGGAAGGCCCGCGAAGAGCTTCGGCCCGTCATTGAGCGGGAGGCTGTAGCCTGGGCGGTGGAGGCTGTATCGGCCCGGGAAATTGACACGCTGAATATTCTCTGGGCCTCCGTGACGGGGATGCAGCGGGCGGTGCTGCGGCTGAGCCCGGCTCCGGAATTCCTGCTGATTGACGGAAACAAATTCCGCCCATTCGGCCCGTACGGGTTCAAGGATTACCGGACGGTGGTTCACGGAGATGCCACCTATGCCTCCATTGCCGCCGCTTCCGTGCTGGCCAAAACCTACCGGGACGATTTTATGCGTCAGCTGGCCCGGGAGTTCCCCCAGTATGGCTGGGAGCGCAACATGGGCTACCCCACAGCGGAGCACATTGAGGCCATCCGGAAGTTCGGCTACACCCCTTGGCACCGCAAATCCTTCCATGTGAAAGAGTTGGAACCATCCCTGTTTTAGAATTTTATCCATGCTCACTGCCAATATGAAGATGAATACACGAATAAAAACAAGCCTCCTCATCCTTGCCGTTGCCGTGCTCGCCTCCTGCTCAAAGGGCAAGGGCGGCACGTCTTATGACGGCATCCCCCTTATCATCCTGGATACGGACCTGGTTTCCTCGACCGACGACCTCTTTGCCATGGAGATGCTTTACCGCTACGAGGAAGAAGGAAAGTGCAAGTTACTGGGGATTGTCGTGGACCGTGAAGGGGAGGCCGGCGCCGCCGTCGCGGATGTGATGAATACCTATTTCAACCATGCCGATACGCCGATAGGCCTGGTCCGGAAGGGCATCCCTTCTCCCCGGGTGTGGATTGATTACTCGTCTCTTCCCAGCCTTGCCGATGAGCGGGGAGAGAAGCTTTTCCGGCGCAGCGTCAAGGACTGCCTGGCCCTGCCGGACGGCTGGGAGCTTTACCGCAGGCTCCTTGCATCGGCCCCGGACAACTCCGTCACCATCTGTTCCATCGGATTTGTCACTTCGCTCGCGCAACTGCTGGAATCCGGGCCGGACGGGTACTCGCCCCTCAGCGGCGTGGACCTGGTTCGCAGGAAGGTCAGAAGGATTCAGCTGATGGGCGGCGTTTTCGGGGATTCCGTGGAACCGGATTTCAACTTTTCCCAGGGCCTCCCCTTTGCGCAGACTTTCTTCCGGCTCTGGCCGCAGGATGTCGATATCGTCTTTACGCCCATGGAAGTGGGCGACCCTGTAGAATATACCCCGGAACAGGTTCTCGCAGACATATCCTGGACGGATGTCCACCCTATCAAACAAGTCTATCTCACCTGTGACTGCAACACCGGGCAAAAGATGTGGGACCCGCTGGCCGTCATCAACGCCGTGGAAGGAGACCCGCTCTTTACGCTCTCTCCGAGGGGTACGGTGACCTTGTCCGACAAGGCTGTCACCACGTTTACGGCTTCTCCCGACGGAAACTGCCGCTACCAGATTGCCGGCGACGCCGCATGGGCGGAAAGGATGCTGGGCAAAATCAGGGCATACAACCGCTTGCCCAGGTGAATCTCTTTCTTTTTTGTAACTTTGTACAAATTCTTAAGTATATGAAACGTATTCTTGCTTTTCTGGCCGGCCTTACCCTTGCCGTAAGCGCCATGGCCGATGAAGGAATGTGGCTGCTGCCGCTCCTGAAACAACTCAACGGGAAAGACCTCAAGGCCGCCGGCTGCAAGCTGAGCCCCGACGAGATTTACAACATCAACAAGACCTCCCTGAAGGACGCCATCGTGCATTTCGGCGGCGGCTGCACCGGAGAGATGATCAGCGACCAGGGTCTGCTGGTAACCAACCACCACTGCGGTTACAGCAGCATCCAGGGCCTGTCCACCGACGAGCACAACTACCTGATGGACGGCTACTGGGCCAAGAACTACGCAGAGGAAATCCCCTGCCCGGGCCTGTCGGTGACCTTCCTGGTTTCCATGGAGGACGTCACCGCCGTGGTGGAGAAGGCCGACAACCGCCGCGACAAGCAGGAAGAGCTGCGCAAGGCCGCGGAGGAGTCCAACCCCGGCTGCCGCGCCCAGGTGACTTCCTTCTATAACAACAATGTCTATTACCTGAT
>Ga0310691_10003318_pt1 | contig 19538 bp, 10 predicted proteins | sample 176DNAGHGlowgp2_FD_203887 | JGI IMG/M metagenome (GOLD analysis project Ga0310691, IMG submission 203887) | Sheep rumen microbial communities from Palmerston North, Manawatu-Wanganui, New Zealand - 1766 DNA GHGlow gp2 (v2) (version 2) | ecosystem: Host-associated > Mammals > Digestive system >...
TCCCTCGATCACGCCGGGGTGGGGGGTGATGGAGTCCTCAAGCTTTACGATTTCAAGCGTGTAGCCCTTCTCCTTCAGAATGGGCTTAACGTACTCAAGGATCTCTGCGTGGGGTACGATGTTTGCGCCGACCTTGATGGTCTTGCTGTCAGTTTCCTTCTTGTCCTTGCCGCAGGCGGTAAGCGCCAGCGCAAAAACCAGTGTAAGTACTGCGAGTAAAATTTTCCTGTTCATGATAGTAATCTCCTTTTTTATCACTTTTTTGTTTGCTTTTGTATGGTTTTATTGATAAACGGGATCCTCCGCATTCCGGATCTGCGGGAGATTCGTGTTTATTATGATTTGCGGCGGAATTTGGCGAGAAGTCCGCCCGTCTGCTGGATCACCATGACCATGATCACCAGTAGGATCACAGTCGTCCAGAGAACGTCTTTCTGGTAGCGGTAGTAGCCGTACTGCAGGGCGATGGCCCCGAGTCCGCCGCCGCCGATGACACCGGCCATGGCTGAGTAGCCGAGCACGGTCGCCACGTTGATGGCTGCTCCCTGCAGAAGCGACGGTGCCGCCTCCGGCAGGATGAAATGGATTATGATGTGCAGCGGGGACGCTCCCATGGAGGTCGCCGCCTCAATGATTCCGGGTTGAACTTCGCAAAGCGACGCCTCCACCATTCGCGCCACAATCGGGATTGCTCCCACCGTGAGCGGCACGATTGCGGCCGTCGTCCCGATGGAGGAGCCCGTCACGAACCGCGTAAACGGAATCAATAACACCAGTAAAATGAGAAACGGCAGAGACCGCATGACATCGACAATCGCGCCGATGATCACGTTGACCGGCCGGTTGGCAAGAAGCCTTCCCGACGCTGTCGCGTACAAAATCACGCCGAGCGGAAGTCCCACGATGTAAGCGTACAACGAGGCGTAGGCCGTCATCTTCAAAGTCTCGAAAACGCCGTTTTTTATGGCCTCCACAATGTAATCGCTCATGTTTCCACCTCCGAAATCGCCAGGCCTTTGCGCTTAAAATAGGCTATCACCGCTTCGCGGTCCGCCTCGTCCTTGGGCAGCTCCAAAACCATCTGTCCGTATCCGACGCCGCCCACGCTTTTGGTGTTGGCGCTTAGGATGTTGACCTTAAGTCCCGTGGTCGCCACCAGATCCGCGATGAACGGTTCCTTCGCGGAAAGCCCGTCAAATGCAATCCGCAACAGCCGGCTGTCCTTCTCCGAAGGGTCGTAAGGGTTGCTCGGGAACACCAGCTTCTTCGCCGCCCTCGTCTTCGGTGAACGGAACACCTCCGCGACGTCCCCGACCTCCGCGAGATAACCGTCATCGATGATGGCCACGCGGTGACAGATCCGTTCCACAACCGACATCTCGTGCGTGATGATCACGATTGTCAGTTTCCGCTCCCGGTTGATTTTTGCGAGAAGCTCCAGAATCTCGCCCGTGATTTTGGGGTCCAGCGCGCTGGTCGCCTCGTCGCACAAAAGCACCTTCGGGTCGGCCGCCAGGGCTCTTGCAATTGCGACTCGCTGCCGCTGCCCGCCGGACAGCCTTGCGGGGTACTCCTTCTCCTTCTCGGAAAGGCCCACGATCTCAAGCATCTTCCGCGCGATCTCCCTTCGTTCCCCGCGGGGAACTCCGGCGATGCGAAGCGGCTGCTCCACGTTCTTGATCACAGTCCGCTGCTGCAAAAGGTTAAAGCCCTGAAAGATCATTGCCATGGACCGCCGCACTTTGCGAAGTTCCCGGGAGGACAGCTCCGCGAGGTCCCTGCCGAAGTATCGGACGCTTCCGGAGGTCACGTCCGTCAGGCGGTTTAGTGTGCGGACCAGGGTGGATTTGCCGGCGCCGCTCATGCCGATGATGCCGAAGATTTCGCCTTCGCGAATCGAGAAGCTCACATCGCGAAGCGCCGTAAAATCCTTCCCTTCGTTCCGATAGGTTTTGGATACGTTCGTAAGTTCATATACGGTTGTCGCGTCGCTCATGCCACTCTCCGTCCTCTCAATCGAATAATCCTTTGCTGATATAACGGTCGCCGCGGTCCGGGAAGACGGTGACGATGCTGCCGCGGTCGATGCTCTCCGCGAGCCGGAGTGCCGCCGCAAGCGCTGCTCCCGACGACGAACCGGCCAGAATGCCTTCCTTCCGTGCCAGCTTCTTCACGGTGGCAAATGCCTCCGCGTCCGTCACCTTGATGACCTCGTCGACCATGGACATGTCCATTGTTTTTGCAATGAAGTCGTTGCCGATGCCCTCGATGTCGTAGTCCGCATGCTCTCCGCCGCCGATGATCGAACCGACCGGGTCTGCGAGCACGCCCTTTACGGAGGGCTTCTGTTCCTTCAGGTATCTCGTGATGCCGCTGAAGGTTCCGCCGCTGCCGGCGCCGGCCACAAAGTAGTCAACGTCCCCGTCGAGCTGGCGGTAGATCTCCGGCCCCGTGGTCTCGTAGTGCGCCTGCGGATTGGCCGGGTTGTCGAACTGCTTTAGGGAGATGGCGCCGGGGATTGTCGCAATGATGCGCTCCGCCTCCCGCTCCGCGCCCAGCATTCCCTCTTCCCGGGGCGTATTTACAATCTCTGCGCCGAGTGCCCGCAGGACTTTCTGCTTCTCCTGGGAAAACTTCTCGGGGACCGTGAAGATGACGCGGTACCCCTGGTTCAGCGCCGCAATCGCGATGCCGATGCCGGTGTTGCCCGCCGTGGCGTCCACGATGGTACTGCCCTCCTTTAGAAGGCCCCGTTTCTTCGCATCGTCGATCATATACATTCCGACGCGGTCCTTCACGCTGCCGGCCGGGTTCATCAGCTCAAGCTTGGCATACAACCGTACGCCTTCTTTTGTCTCCAGATTCCGAAGCCGTAAAATCGGCGTGTGCCCAATCATGCTTCGGATGTCCATATAAACATCCATTCCGATCACCCCCTAACCTTCGGTACGCGTGCAGCCTCAACCGCCTGCTGCAGGTCCGCAATCAAATCGTCCGCATCCTCAATGCCGACGGAGAAGCGAATGAGCTCGTCCACGATACCGGTCTTATGCCGGATGTCGGCGGGGATGGATGCATGCGTCATGCTTGCCGGGTGGCACACAAGAGACTCGACGCCGCCCAGGCTCTCCGCAAGCGTAATGAGCTTCAAGTTCCGGAAGAACGCGCGGTAGTCAAATTCTTCCTTCAAAACGAAGGAGATCATCGCGCCGGGCCCGTCCGCCTGCTTCTTCTGCACCGCGTAGCCGGGATCGCCGGGAAGCCCCGGGAAATAAACTTTCGACACATAGCCGCTTGCCTGCAGCCACTCTGCGATGCGGGTTGCATTTGCCACATGGCGGTCCATCCGGACCCCGAGCGTTTTGATCCCGCGGATCACCAGAAAGCTGTCGAAGGGGGAGAGCACGCCGCCGATGGCGTTTTGTAAGAAATACAACCGTTCCGCGATCGCCTTATCCTTAAGCGCCACAAGGCCCGAGATGGTGTCGCTGTGTCCGCCCAGGTATTTGGTGCCGCTGTGGATGACGATGTCGGCACCCAGCAAAAGCGGCCGCTGCAGGTAGGGCGTTAGGAACGTGTTGTCAACAATCAGGAGGACGCCGGCCTTCTTCGCCAACTCCGCGGTCGCTGCGATGTCCGTGACGCTGAGCAGCGGATTGGCCGGTGTTTCGATGTATACGGCTTTTGTGTCCGAATCAATCGCGGCCTCGATCTTCGCCGTGTCGGTCGTGTCGATGATTTCATACCGAAGACCGAGCGGCTTAAACACCTTGTCGAGGATTCGGAAAGTCCCGCCGTAGATATTGTCGGAAATAATGATCTTGTCTCCCGCAGAGAACAGCGAGAGGACCGTGTGGATTGCCGCAAGCCCCGAGGCAAATGCGAGTCCGTACTCGCCGCCCTCCAGGTCTGCGATGAGCTTCTCAAGAGCTGCTCTGGTGGGGTTGCCGGTTCGGGAATACTCCCAGCCCGTATTTTCCCCGAGCCCGCTCTGCTTGTAAGTGGATGTCTGATAAATCGGAACGTTGACCGCTCCGGTGGTTTTGTCTCCGTCGATGCCTCCGTGAATCAGGAGGGAATTTCGTGCCAAACTCATTGTGATGTACCTCGTCTTTGTTCAATGCTATCGTTTTTGTCTGGTTTTGCCGCCTTGTTTTCGCGTTGTTTCCGCGTTTGTTTTTGCACTTTTTTCGCGCCGTATTGCGAAATCAGGCAACAAAAAAGGGAGCCTTCATAGGAAGCTCCCGGACATACGGCTTATACAGTTCGCCTTGTCATTGACATCGACAGGAATCACTGTGGGGACGCATCGAAGCGCAGTCGAACGCCCCAGCCATATACAATGCCCGGGTAACTATCTGCATTCGACAACAACACATCGCATTGAAATCGTACGTTGCAAACCGCTTCATCGTTGACGTCTCCTTTCGAGTTCGTTTAGGTGATGGCGCTATAATAATACCATCAACCTACTATGTCAACAGGTAATTTGAAAATTTTCTCAAAAATTTTTAGTTGCGAAAAACCTGCCCGAAGGTTTCCCCCCGGGCAGGCTGTGATTCTGTCTGTAATTACACTCTCAATTCTTCAGAAAACCTCTGAACTTACTCTCTCTCGCTTCTTCTGCGGAGGATTACGGTTGCGCCGATGCCGGCAAATGCCGCCAGCGCAAGGAGAATCAACACTGCACCCGGCAGGCTGTCGCCGGTCTTCGGAGACTCTACAGTCCCGTTTCCGCCGTCCGTGCCACCGTTGTTACCGCCGTCGGTTCCGTTGTTGCCGCCGTCTGTTGCCTGGCCGTCGGTGCCGCCGTTGTTTCCACCATCGGTGCCGCTGTTGCCGCCGTCCGTTGCCTGGCCGTCGTTTCCACCGTCCGTGCCGCCATTGGTGCCGCCATCGGTTCCGCCATTCGTTCCGCCGTCCGTCGTCTGGCCGTCGTCACCGCCGTTGTCGGCCTCCTGCTTTGAGGTCGTAAGGGTCGTTGCCACCTCGGCATCCTTGAAGGCGATAACGATTTCATGCTCGCCCTCAGCCAAAGCCTTTAAGGAGTCTTCCTTGATCAGAATCTTCGTGCTGCCCTCGCTTGCAGTGTATTCCGTGCCGTTGGTCCAAGCCGTGCCGCCGCAGGATACTCCGACGAAGTTAGGCCAACAAAGCGCGGGATCGGGTTCCGTCACTACTACGATTTCGAAATCACCGTCGCCTTCTTTCCATGTTCCGTCGGCACCCTTGGTAATCTTGTAGACAATCTTTGCCCACTTCGGTTTGATTACTACGCTGCCTTCGACTTTGATCTTCGTTCCGGCATCAACAGCCTCGGTGGAATCTCCCACGAGCCAGCCGACAAATGCGTGCCCCTTCGGTGCAACATATCCGCACGCCGGAAGTTCATATTCACTGCCGGAATCCACCGTCGCACCGGTCATCTCACCGGTACCGCCGTTTGCATCGAAAGTGACTGCGCACTCTCTCACAAGGACGACCTTCGTGGCTCTCTGTTCATCCGAATCCCAGAAGGTGTTGGAAGCATCGGAAACCCTTCCGCCTTCCGGCACCTTGACAACCACCTGGTCATTAAGAATAATCCCGAGGGCTGAATCCTCCTCAAATGTTACCAACGCTGAGGCTTCCGTTCCTTCAATCGTAACCTTGGTAATCCCGTTGCCGATTTCCAGGCCGTCACCCTCAACAGTAACCGAAGTCACATGAATTCCGTTGACATCTCCGGTGACCGTTATCTCTCCGGCATTCAGCAATATATCATTAGCATCGATGCCATACCCTCCGTCGCCGTAAACGGAGACGGTAACCACCGGATCCTTCTTTCCGTATTCACTCTTTAACACACATACGGTCTGTACCTCGATTGCTGTATACCCGGATTTGCATTCCAAACTTCCGCCGTAAATCCAAAGTCCGCCGCTCACTGCCCGAATTCCATGAATTTTACCATCCACATTCACTTCGGCATCATAGATTTTCAGGGCATCATCGTACCCGGCGTAGATTCCGTTTCCTCTCATTTCGCCTGTCGCCAGACCATTTGCAGTCAACTTTCCGCCGGTGATTGTGATGTCTCCGTCTCCCACATAGATTCCGTTTGCTCCCTCTGCGGTAACCTCGGAGCCGAAAATGGTAATGTGACCGTCATATGTATAGATGCCGCTTCCGGGATAATAGAGGCTATCCCCCTCATCCGTCGGAATCGACTTGGCAACAACGGTACTGTCAGTAATCGTAATAACCCCTGCATCCCGTTCGTCACCGCAATACAGCCCCCAACCCGATTTCGATGTCGCGGTCACAGTACTCCCTTTGATATCAATTCCCGTGCCGGAGACTCCGTCTCTGAGCCAAAACTCCACCCCATCGACCCCATCATGCAAACCGGTCTCAGACTTTACGGTACTGTCAGTGATATTCAATTGACCGAGAAGCTCATTGGGCAGTTCGTCATCGTACAAAGCCTCAATTCCGTTTGCGGTAATTTCCGCATTCGAAATCGTCAGGTCCCCATATACTGCGATGCCGTAAGCGTAGCCCTTGACGTCAATCTTTCCGCTGATGGTCACCGGCAAATCATACGTTTGTATACCGGAGCAGAACTTCTTCCCGTCCATTGGAATTGTTTCAGATTGTGTGATTACATTTTTCTCCCCTTCACCTACAATGTTCAGGGCGTTGAACCCATCGTCAGGCTCCGCGAGATAGGCGTAGATGCCTCCCTCAACCGTTGCATTGGTGAGTGTCAGCGTATTTGTCGCCGGATCAAAGGAAACCTTACCGTCTCCCAAGACATCGCTCGCATTCGCCGTTGTCACCTGCGTTCCACCGACCCACAGCGTAAACTCCCGCTCATCGTTGTCTGCTGCTGACGCCGTCGCAACGTACAGTCCGAGAACGGCTAGCAATACCAGGAGCCCCGTCAGAAGCCGTGATACATCTCTCTTCATTCTTTTTTCCTCCATTTCTTGTGTTGTGCCTGCACAAAAGCACAAAAAACCATTCTGACACAACCACGTGATTAATGATACCATACTTAGAACGCAAATTAAACATCAAATTTATGGAAGCAACTGTTTTTTAAGCGAAAGTTTTTAAGCAAATTTGAGCAACTTATCGAGTTTTTTGAGCAAGCAAGCTATGCGCGACAGCGGAAATCGCAATTTTCAAAATCCCGCTGTATGAAACTAATCAAGTGAGCCATTTGCGACAGCGGAAATCGCTTTTTTTCAAATCCCGCTGTATAAAACTAGGCATGTAGGTCATTTGCGACAGCGGAAATCGCAATTTTCAAAATCCCGCTGTATGAAACTAATCAAGTGAGCCATTTGCGACAGCGGAAATCGTATTTTTCAAAATCCCGCTGTATAAAACTAGGCATGTAGGTCATTTGCGACAGCGGAAATCGCAATTTTCAAAATCCCGCTGTATGAAACTAAGCAAGTGAGCCATTTGCGACAGCGAAAATCGCTTTTTTTCAAATCCCGCTGTAAAAACAGGGCCGCCGCACTGTTTGTCACTGCAACAGCCCCGCAAAAAAGGCCCCGCTCAAACGAGCAGGGCCCTAATGCACGTATCCTTGTTGTTACAGAAGCTCCAACAGATGCTTCTTGGCTTCGTTGTACTCTTCCTCGGTGATGAGGTCGTTCTCGTATGCAACCTTCAGCTGCTTCAGCTTCTTGGTGAAGTCGTCGATGGAAGTATCCGCCTGCTTTGCGGGCTTCGGTGCGCTCTTGGCTGCCGCTGCCTTCGCTGCCGCACGTCTCGCGCGCTCCTCGGCGCTGATTGCCTGCTGCTGCAGGTACTCGGGAACAATCGGGCCCTCCGGCTCGCTCTCGGTATCAACCTCCGCTTCCGCCTCGAACTCGTCCGCTGCCGGCTCTTCGCCGAACTCTGCCTCGGCAGGCTCGGTCTCGTAAGGAGCCTCGGTCTCATACGGTGCCGTCTCGTACGGCGGCTCGGTTTCGTACGGTGCCTCCTCGGAGGTTTCGTACGGCGCTCCCGCTACCAGCGTTGCGGCATCAATCTCGTCATCGTAGGAGGCTTCCTCAGCCTCTTCCATATCCGCCCACTTCTCGCGGGCTGCTGCAAGCTTGCTTGCGAAGTCTTCCTCGTCTTCCGTCGCTGCGTCTGCAACCTCTTCGGCTGTCTCGGCAATCTCGTCGTTCACAGCTTCCGCTGTGCTCTCAATCGCTTCCTCCGCAGCTCCGAAGGAATCTGCCAATGCATCCTCCGCAGTCTCAACAACTGCCTCTGCCTCACCGATTGTTTCGGCTGCAGCTGCTTCCGCTGCCTCGGCCTCGCGGGTCATTGCTTCGCGGGCTTCCTCAGCCTCGCGGGCTACGGCTTCCTTGGCTTCCTCAATGGTGCTGCCGTGGGTCAGTGCCCAGAGAATTGCCTGGTTGGCTGTCGGTGTCGACGAAGGCTCAATGGTGCTCTCTTCCTTCGCTTCTTCCTTCTCTTCCTCAAAGGCCGGTGTGCTCTGTCCGATCTGCGTCATGGCTTCCGCGAAGGAGTTGGGCTCTTCCGCTGCCTCAGCCACCGCATCTGCGGTCTCTTCCACTGCCTCGTTTACGGTCTGGGCGGCCTCCTCCGCAGCATCCTTCGCTGCCTGGAAGTTTCCTCCGTGCTGCAATGCCCAAAGGATTGCCTGGTTCGCCGTCGGTACCTCTACCTCAGGCTCCGCCTCTTCCTCGGCTTCAGCTTCAGCGGCCTCGGCGGCTGCATTTGCCGCTCTCGACTCCGCCAACGCATCGGCGAAACTGCTGATGGTGGCAGACGCCTTCTCTTCCTCCTCGTAGAACTTCGGCGCCGCGTATGCTCCGCTTTGCTTCGTGCCTACCGGTGTGAAGAGATCGTCTCCGAAAAGCTCGGACGTCGGCTTTTCCTCTTCCTGCATGTACCAGGGCTTTTTCACCGGCTCGTAAACCGTCTCGGTGAAGTCAACCGGCTTGAATCCGGCCTCTTCCTCCTCGGTCTCGTTCGCCGTCTCGTATGTGATTGTCGGCTCTTCCTCGGTTGCGCGGAACACATCGCTTGCGGCAAATCCATCCGCCGCCTCGCGAATCTCCTCTGCGGCCTCAACCGCGTCGGTGCTCTGCTCCTCAGCTTCCGCCATCGCCTCCGCGAAGCTGCCCGCTACCGCGCTGCTCTCCGCTCCGAAGGCTTCCTCAACCGCATCCGCGAAGGAACCGATCTTCTCCTCCGCTGCGCCAAATGCATCCTCTGCGGTCTCTTCCGTATTCTCAACAAACTCGCCTGCTGCCTCTTCCGCATTCTCGGTGAACTCATCCACCGTCTCAGCCGCGGTCTCAGCCAATTCATCTACCGTCTCAGCTGCGGTCTCTGCGAATTCATCTGCAACTTCTTCTGCGGTCTCCGTGAATTCTTCTGCGGTTTCCTCCGCATTCTCTGCGAAGTCCGTATCTTCCGAAGCAGCCTCTTCGGCGGCTTCCGCGAATCCGCTTACGGTTTCTTCCGCAGCCTCCGCGGCGTTCTCTGCGAACTCGCCCGCTTCCTCAGTGGCCTCTTCTACGGTCTCAGCAACGGTCTCCGCTGCCTCTTCCGCATATTCCGTAGCTTCCTCTGCAGCTTCTTCCGGAGTCTCCGCGAATTCCTGAGCGGTCTCCGTCACAGCCTCTTCGGCGTTCTCAGCGAACTCGTCTGCTTCCGAAACGGCCTCCTCTACAGTTTCCGAAACGGTCTCCGCGGCCTCTTCTGCTGTCTCCGCAACTTCGGAAACTTCCTCCGTAGCTTCGGCAACTTCCTCCGCTGCCTCTTCCTCTGCCTCACCGGCGGCGTCGATGGCGGCGATGGCCGCTTCCTCTGCTGCGCGGGTTGCATCCTCGTCGGTGTTACCGCTTAAGTATTCCTCGAGGTCGTTGGTCTTCTCGTTGTATTTCTCGGCTACGCGGCGGTCAATCTCCGCACGAAGCCGTGCCAGTGCTGCCTCACGGTCCCGGATGACCTGCTCGGGATCGATCTCCTTAACTTCCTCAACCGCTTCTTCGACTTCTTCCGCTGCCTCCGAAGCCGCTTCCGCGGTCTCTTCAACTGCTTCCTCCGCTGCCTCCGCAACTTCCGTCTCGGCTTCCTCTGCGGTTTCCGCGACTTCCCAAGCGGCCTCGGTCGCTTCCTCTACGGCCTCGCCCGCTGCCTCGCCGGCCTCGTCGGACCAGGAGAAGGAACCGATGGAATCGGCTGCATTTTCCGCGGTCTCCGCGAGAATGTCGGATGCCTCCGATGCGAAGGTCTCAACGGTCTCTTCCGCTGCGGTCTCCGCCGCTGCAGCCTCCGCTGCCTTCTTCTCGAGGATATCGCTGATGCTGATCTCCTCGCCGTCGTCCGCTGCCTCGTCCGGCTCGTTGTTATTCAAGCCTACGCTGACCGTCGGAATGAACTTCTTCTCCTTCGGCTTGTTCGGGTTGCTGAACAGCGCGGTGTTGACGCCGGCTGCATAACCCTTATCGCGATCCTTCTTTTTCTTGTCCTTCTTTTTGTCTTTCTTCTTATTCTTCTCGGAAAATACAGTTGCCTCTTCCTTCTTCTCCGCCTCGGCTTCGCGCTCCTTCTCGCGGGCTGCCTCCCAAACGGCATCCCGTTCCTTGCGCTCTTCCTCTTCCTCCGCCTTGCGCAGGAAGGCGTCGAGGTCGGTCGGGTTCGTGCTCTTCACCGGCTTGTGCTTCGTGGTGGAAATCACATCGCCGGACTCGTGCTCGTCCTCCTCGGCATCTTTCTTATTCTTCTTGTCCTTGTCCTTCTTATCCTTGCCCTTCAGGAAGCCGAATTTGCCGTCCTTCTTGCTCTTGTCGGCCTCATCCTTGGCGTCGTCCTTCTTATCGTCCTTGTCCTTGCTGTCTTTATTCTTGTCAGCGTCCTTGTCGTCCTTGTCGTCCTTGTTGTCTTTCTTGTCCTTATCCTTGGCGTCTTTGCCCTTATCGTCCTTCTTGTCCTTGGAGTCTTTGCTCTTGTCGTCCTTCTTATCCTTGTCCTTACCCTTATCGTCCTTCTTGTCCTTGCCGTCTTTGCCCTTGGCATCCTTGCCCTTAGCGTCCTTCTTGTCCTTGCCTGCCTTGGGGGTCGTTTCCTTCTTATTGACGATGTAGGTGCCCTCCTCGATCTCCTTGTCGGTGACAGGGTCGGTCAGACGGCTGCAGCCGTACAGGAACACCACGGGGATGGCGTACATGAGAACAATCATGAACAGGAAGATGATGGCCTCCCAGATCTTCATCGGGCTGCCGCTCTTGTCCGCCAGCGCGCAAATCACTGCGAACAATCCGCTGACTACGTTCATGATGCCGACTGCCGCGCACATCTTGCGGTCGTCGCTAAGCTTGTAGAACTGCCGGCTCGCATCATCTCCGACAAATACAATGAATATCGCAGCGAACAGCGATGACACGATGATCAGCAGCTGTGCGATTTTCATCAACAGGTGGCCGCTCTGGTCCGCCATGCTGAAGCTGATGGCCGCGTCCACGCCGAGGATTACCGAACCGACGCAGGCCGCGATGCTCGCGTAGAAGAAGAATTGGCCGAACTGCGGGCGCATGCCGATGTACGCCGCATAGGCAAAAAGCCCTGCCGCAATCACAAAGCATACATACGCAATCAGTCGCAATGTCGGATGCAGCTGCCCCATTCCTTTGGTCACTATGGTAAGCACCAAAAGCGCAAGCATAATCACCGCTTCCGCAATTCCTCCGATAATAATTCCCTTACAGCTTCGTTCAGTCCATTCGTCCGGATAAACCTTCATCCTCGTTACCCCCTTCGGTAAATGTTTCGGTACTGCCGGTCTTTGTTTCTGTCTCTTTTTCCTCCGATGACGCGTCCTCGTTCACCGGGGATGTATCATTCGTCTCGTTTGTTTCTGTCTCTTTTGTTTCCGATGTTTCCTCTTTTGGTTCGGTTACTGCATTTGCCTCCGCGGCTGCCCTGGCTTCTGCCTCCGCGATTGCAGCTACCTCAGCCTCTGCGGCTGCTTTCGCCTCCGCTTCCGCTGCGGCCTTCGCGGCTTCCTCCGCTGCTTTCGCTGCGGCTTCCTCCTCTTCCTTCTTGCGGCGCCGGCTCTCGCGGGCCGGGCCCTCGAGCTTCACGGCGAGCATCTTCAGCCCGTCGATCAGAAAATCCTTCGTCACAATACCCCCGTTCCATCCGCCGTAATCCATAGAGGGCAGGTAGAAACGGTCGCCCATGTCGATGGCTCCCTGCAGAAGCGCTAACGACGCCTCCTCAAATCTCGCAACCAGCTCGTCCGTCGTAATCGGCATCTCAATCCAGGACATCGCCCGGGAAAGGCGGTTCCAGAACTGTCTCGACGAGCGGCTTCCGCCGCTTCTGGGAAGCTCCGTGAAGAGTTCCCACAGATAGTGGGTCCCGCGCTCCAGCGGAAAGAGGAAGGGCACCTCGCGATCGAGCTCGTCCAACGCCGGTCCGGCGATGTGGAAGATGTACGATGCTTCGTAACGGTTGCCGTCCTCCGGCACCGGGTCCGTGGCGTTGCACTGAATCGCCTCAAATCGGTCGAAACTCCAATCCGGATGAAACCTTCTCGCGCATGCCGCAATGACCTGGCAGGATCGCTCCTCCAAAATCAGAAGACTCATGTCCAATTTTTTTCGCGGAAATGACATTCTGATTGTTCCTATCTGTCGAAAAATACCGCTTTGTTCTACGTGCGTAGTACGAAAATTCGAGGACGCAAAGCGAGGCTATCGCAAAATAACCTACTGTTGAATATATCACGCATTTTCCCCGTAGTCAATGCGTTTTCCGAAGGAAACACCCGTTTTTTCGCAAATTTACTCACTTTTTTTCGGAATTCATTGCGTTTTGTTCTACGCGCGTAGTACAGCCGGAAATTTTTTCGAATAAAATACACCATTCGCTTTCCGATGCCTTCTGTGTTATTATAGAGAACGGACACGGATTCTCGTGTTTTCGACACCTGCCTGAGGGGGCTTTTTATCATGAAATGGATCCTGCGCTACATGGGGCGCTACCGGCTTCGCGTCGCCCTGTGCATGACCGTCAAATTCTTCGGCACCATAGGGGAACTCGTTCTCCCCTTCCTGCTCGAGCATATCATCGACAAGGTTGTCCCGCGGGGCAAAGCGTTGCCGGTGGTTTTGTTCGGTCTTCTGATGATCGTCACGGCCGTCTTAGTCCGCATGCTCAATATCGCCGCAAACCGCCGCGCCACGTCGGTGGCCCGGGATTGCATCCGCGACGTGCGCCACGACCTCTTCGCCACAACCACGCGCCTCACCGGCTCGCAGTTTGACTATGTGACGCTCCCCTCGCTCATCTCCCGCATGACCTCCGACACGTACAACGTGCAGAACTTCATCGGCATGATCCAGCGCATGGGCGTGCGCGCCTGCATCCTTTTAATCGGCAGTATCATCGTGTCCTCCCTCATGGATCCGTTCCTCGCCCTCGTTTTGCTTTGCATGGTGCCGATTATGGCGGGCATCATCCTCTTCATATCGACCAAAGGTATCCCGATGTACCGCACGGTGCAGGATAAAGTGGACAACATCACCCGCGTGCTCCGCGAGAACATCACCGGCATCCGCGTGGTGAAGGCCCTCTCCAGAGAGCCCTACGAGACCAAGCGCTACGCGGCGGCCAATGACGACCTGACCTCCACGGACCTGCGCACCGGAATCACCATGGCCATCCCGAACCCGATCATGAACCTTTGCTTAAACATCGGGCTCACGCTGGTCATCATTTTCGGCGCCCGCCGCGTTGACAAGGGCGTCATGGAACCGGGCGTCATCCTCGCGTTCCTCACCTATTTCAACATGATTCTCCAGGCCATCATGGGCATGAACCGCATTTTCATCCAGTCGACGAAGGCCGCTGCTTCCGCAAACCGCATCGGCGAAGTTTTGGTGCTTGCCGACAAGCAGCCCCCGGTCCTCCCGACGGACGAAACCACGACGCTTCCGGAGAGCTTCCGCGGCGCCGACGGCGCGTTCCCTCTGGTGGTCTTCGACAACGTCTCCTTCTCCTACCCGGTCCTCAGTGACACCAAGGTGGACGATACGAGGGAAAATGCAATCACCAATATTTCCTTCTCCCTCCGCCGCGGCGAGCGCCTCGGCATCATCGGCGCCACGGGCTGCGGCAAGACGACGCTTCTGAATCTCCTGATGCGCTTCTACGACACGGAGCAGGGTGCTGTCTACTACGACGGCCGCGACGTGCGCACCTACGCGCCCGGCGACCTGCGCCGCCCCATGAGCGTAGTGTTCCAGAACGATACCGTCTTCGCGGACACCCTCGCAGCCAACATCCGCTTCGGCCGCGACGTCTCCGAAGAGGCGATGGAACAGACCGCAGCGGACGCGAATATCGCAACCATGATCAACTCCCTTCCCGAGCGCTATGACTACGTCGCCACCAAGGGCGGCGCCAACCTAAGCGGCGGCGAGAAGCAGCGCATCTTTATCTCCCGCGCCCTCGCCGGGCATCCGGATCTTTTGATTCTGGACGACGCCTCCAGCGCTCTCGATTACAAAACCGACGCGGCACTTCGCCACGCCATCCGCGAGCATTATCCGGACATGACCACCATCACCATCGCGCAGCGCATCAGCTCCGTGATGAGCATGGACCGCATCCTCGTCATGGAAAACGGCGCGATGCTCGGCTACGGAACCCACGACGAGCTCCTCGCCACCTGCGAGGTCTACCGCGACATCTTTATTTCACAGACGGGAGGTGAGGCAAATGCCACTGCTTAGCAATCAGACCGCCCGTCCCAAGGACACCAAGGGAACGCTTCGCCGTCTCCTCTCCTACCTGTCCGCCTTCCGGATTCCGATGGCCATCGCCGTAATCCTGTCCCTCGGAACGAACCTCTTAGCCCTGGCGGGCCCGAAGCTGGCCGGCCACGCCATCGAGGCGGTGGACAAGGGCAAGGGAAAGGTCGACTTTGCCACCGTCGCCTACTACACGAGGCTCATGCTTATCATCTACGTCGCCTCCGCCGTGTGCTCCTTCGTCCTCTCCGTGTTGATGATGAAGGTCGGCCGCGCCGTGGGCAAGAAGCTCCGCAAGGAAGTCTTCGACAAATTGATGCGCACCCCGGTAGGCTACTTTGACACCCACCAGACCGGCGACATCATCAGCCGCGTCTCCTATGACATCGACGTCATCAGCAACTCCCTCTCCACCGACGTGGTCCAGATTCTGGCCAGCATCGTCACGGTGGTCGGAGCCTTTGTCATGATGCTCACCGTCTGCCCGCCGCTGGTGCTTGCGGTACTGGTGACAATCCCGCTGTCCGTCTTCTACACCCGCTACATCACCCGCAAGGCGCGCCCGCTTCTGTCGAAGCGCTCCGCCATGTACGGCCGGATGAACGGCTTCTCCGAGGAGATGTTCTCCGGGCAGAAAACGATTCAGGCCTACGCCCACGAGGACCTCACCATCACGGATTTCGACGGGATCAACGAGCAGACCTGCGAGGCCTTCTACAATGCGGACTACATCGCCTCGAAGATCGGCCCGTCCATCAGCTTTATAAACAACCTGTCACTGGCGCTGACGGCCATGTTCGGCTCGCTGTTCTATATGAACGGCGTGATCAACCTCGGCCAGATCTCGTCCTTTGTGCTTTACACCCGCAAATTCTCCGGCCCCATCAACGAGGTCGCCAACATCGCAAACGAGCTCCTCTCCGCGCTTGCCGCGGCGGAACGCGTCTTCAACCTCTTAAACGAGGCTGATGAGGTCGCCGACCTCAAGGACGCCGAGGAGCTTACGGAGGTCCGCGGCGAAGTCGAACTCGAGGACATCAATTTCTCCTACCGCCCGGAAAAGCCCATCCTCCGCGACGTGAATCTCCACGCCGAGGCGGGCAAGATGATTGCCATCGTCGGGCCCACCGGCTCCGGCAAGACAACCATCATCAACCTGCTGATGCGCTTCTACGAGCCCGTCTCCGGCCAGATTTATGTGGATGACGTGCCCCACGAGCACTTTACGATGGAATCGTTGCGCCGCGCCTACGCGCTGGTGCTTCAGGATACCTGGGTCTTCCACGGCACCATCTACGACAACATCGCCTACGGCCGCATCGGCGCAACGCGCGAAGAGGTGATCGAGGCGGCCAAAGCCGCCCACATCCATCATTACATCATGTGCCTGCCCCAAGGCTATGACACCGTGATCACCGAGGACGGCGGAAACATCTCGAAGGGCCAGAAGCAGCTCCTCACCATCGCCCGCGCAATGCTCTACGACGCCAAAATGCTGATTCTCGACGAGGCCACCAGCAACGTCGACACCCGCACCGAGCGCCGCATCCAAAAGGCGATGCGCACCCTGATGAAGGACAAGACCTGCTTCGTCATCGCCCACCGCCTCTCAACCATCCAAAACGCCGACACCATCTTAGTCATCGGCGACGGCACCATCATCGAATCCGGCACCCACGACGAGCTCATGTCCCGCCGCGGCCGCTACTACAGCCTCTATCAGGCACAGTTTGAATGATAGCGAGTGAAGCAATGTACGAAAGAAGAAGGAAGGCTCCGGCGATGCCGGAGCCTTCCTTCTTCTATTTCGGACGTTGCGAACGAGCAACAAACACGAACACGCAGCGGTGCGCCAGCACCGCGGAAGTGTGAGTGTTTGTAGGATTGCGAGAGCGCGAAGCACGGCGCAATCCGTCATCATTCAAACGTAATATCATTGCGAACGAGCAACAAACACGAACACGCAGCGGTGCGCCAGCACCGCGAGAGTGTGAGTGTTTGTAGGATTGCGAGAGCGCCTCGCGCGAAGCAATCCGTCATCATTCAAACGTAACATCGTTGCGAACGAGGTACAAACACGAGCATGAAGGAGCGCGAAGCACGACGGGAATGCGAGTGCTGTCAGTAGACCAAACCGCAAGTCGGTGTAGGATTGCGAGGGCGCACTGCGCGAAGCATTCCGTTATCATTCAAATAAGTTTGCCCTTTATGCGAACGAACAACATCCGGCATCGTTGCCGGCAGAAAACTAATACCGCAAAATCCTGTCGGGTTTCAGTCTCCATGCATAGATTGCACCGAATGCGGAGGGAATCATAACTAACGCCAAACACAAAAGCGGCATTTTCCACAGCATCGTCGTATCAAAAGCAAATTCCCCTTCAACAAGTAGCTTGTTGCCTACCACATACGCTATCGCGCTCAAAACCGTAGACACCAGTATTATAGCGACAGAGTACAGCAAGCCATCAATCAAAACAAGCCCGGATGCCTCGCTTCCGTAAAGCCCCTCGGCGCGCAAAATGGCAATTTCGCGTTTCCGTGACATAGCGAAGAAAAGGAACATCCCAAACATCAGCGAAAAGACAACAACCAGGATAATCTTCTTTGCAATCTCAACAATCCGATCGATTTTTCCGAGAAGGGAATTCAACGTCTCGACTTTTTTATAGTCACTTCTTGCGATAAAACTTCCGTTTATGTTCTCGATTTTCCCGGAAAGCACCTTGATATCCTGATAGGACTCTGCAAATGCGACGCAAGCGCTGGGGTTCCACTCGACCAACCTGTATTCGCTCTCAATTTCACCGTATGTTTTATCTTTATACTTCTCCTGCGTCTCCTGCAGCACCTTCTGCATTTCATTTTCTTCCATAAAGAAAATGTATTCCCCCGACGACGAAAAGCGATTCGTAAAATCCCGGCTCAACACGCCCTTGACCGACAACGTTAGCTCAACCTTTTCCGGGACAGCATATTCGCCCTCGATCTCTCTTTCCGCCGTACGCTCTTTCATTAAGAACTTCCGCACCGGAACGAATACCGACAGCCGCAGTGTTACCGCTCCCCGTTTCAGATCGCTGTCACTGATTCCCAAAGCCTCAGCAAGTTCATGCGAAACATATGTCGTTCCTTCCTCGCGCAACTGATCAGCATGGGTCTCCAACTTCAGCTCCGAGAAAAACGGTTCAACCACAAAGTGTGTAGCAGCGGCCGACGTTTCGACATATGAGAACAACACTTCTCTTTTCGACCCGCCCGTCTCCACCGTAACTACGGAATCAGCAACAGTTTTTCCGGGAACAATACAAAAGCTGGTGAATTCATAAAACGGATGCACTTCTTTCATTCCCTGCATGTTCTGAATTCGCTCGAGCTCGTCCTTCGTAATACCTCGATTTCCATCCTTGTCAACGTCGGTATCCACAAGTGTTGAATTGTTCACGACAAATATTTCTCGATCCGACACTTGGTTTATCAAGGAATCATACAGCTGACGCATTTCGCTTAATACGCCATGCAGGATCACGTACCCAACGATTGCTATCGCGCAAAATGCCACAATCACTTTCCGTAAGACAGCATTTTTCTTCTTCCGCAGAAAAGAATACTTCAACAACCGGGAGAAGCTAAACGAAGAGGGCCCCTTCTTCTCTTTTTGCGCTCCAGTTGCCACCTCGCCGGCATTTCTGCCGCGCTTTACAAGAATAACCTCCCGGTTCTCGATCACATACTCATAATCCGCCAAAGCCTTTACTCTCGAATCGTGGCTGGCGATCAGAACGCCCTTCCCTTTGTTTGCCTCTTCTCCCAGTATTTTCAGAACTACAGCCGCGCTCTTCTCGTCCAACGAAGCCGTAGGTTCATCGACAAAGTAGTACACAGGATTCTTCGCCAACGCGCATACAAGGGCAACCCGCTGCTGCTCCCCGCCGCTTAACTGTTTGGGGTATTGTTTTAACGTTTCTTCGGTAAGTCCGACCCGCTTCAAAAGATGAATCATATGCTCACGGCCAATACGTTCGTTGCCGAGCAGAGACATCATATGGATGTTCTCTTCTACAGTAACTCCTTCAAGAAGAGCTCCGTCCTGAAAAAGAAACGCATATTTCTCTCTTCGAATCGCATTCTTACTCTCTTCATCACCTAACGAAACACTTTCTCCTTCTATCGAAAAATCACAACTGCCATTGGAAGAAAACAAGCCCAACAGATACAGCAACGACGTCTTTCCGCTGCCGCTGTCCCCGGACAAGCACGTAATTCTTCCCCTTGGTACAGAGATTTTTCCTTCGTTCACAATTTCTTTCGCAAAATGAATCCGAATTCCTTCTGCACGTATCATTCTCTACTCCCCAAAACAATATCACCGAGGCACTTCCTGCCGATACCATACCCCATAGTATCCCTCACCCGGTATTAATATGTCAGACTTCGGCTGTCATACCATGTCATCATCAAAAAGGATGTTCCCCTGCCCACATCAAGGAATTTCTTAAGAAGAGACGAAACAAGTCCGTTCGATCTCCAGAACATTGCTCTTCCATAATAGTCCGTATGCGACGGTTCCCCATAAGAATACACATTAGGATAATGCGCTTTCTGTGCATACCAATAACAGTCGTAGCACTTTTTCGTTTCCACCACAAAAGCTGTCGCAAGCGTTATATTAGTGCATTTTCCAACCTGTCCTTCATGAAACCAACATTTTGCAATATGCGAATTCAGACTTATCACATTTCTTGCTTCTGCCCTTCG
>Ga0310691_10003319_pt1 | contig 19536 bp, 19 predicted proteins | sample 176DNAGHGlowgp2_FD_203887 | JGI IMG/M metagenome (GOLD analysis project Ga0310691, IMG submission 203887) | Sheep rumen microbial communities from Palmerston North, Manawatu-Wanganui, New Zealand - 1766 DNA GHGlow gp2 (v2) (version 2) | ecosystem: Host-associated > Mammals > Digestive system >...
TCTTCAAAAAGATTTAACAAAAGAGAATCTAACTACAGAAGAAAAAAATAATATTTACGAACAATTAAAATATTTAAATGAAGTCCAAGGTAAAGAAGAAAAACTAGAAAAACAAATAAAAAAAGATTTAAAACTAGATTGCTTCATCAAACAAGATAATAATAATATAGAAGCAGTTTGCATATCAAATGAACATGATGAAAAGAAAGCCAATAGTATTATGCGCTTAATTCAAGAAAAATACGAAAATAAAATAAATATTACCGTAAAATTTCAAAAGAAATAATAGGTATTCACATACAACAAAATATCTAAATCACATAATATATTTTAGGTGATTGAGAATGATTCTAACTCCTAGAGAGAAAGAAATATTTAATTTATTAATAGATAATTATAATACTAAAGACATAGCTAATAGATTAGGAATAAGTGAAAAAACTGTTAGAAACCATATATCAAATGTAATGCAAAAATTAGGAGTAAATGGCAGAGCTAGTGCAGTAGTAGAATTATTAAAATTAAAAGAATTATCTATATAACGTACTAATTTAGTACGTTTTTTCATATTATTACTTAGGTGATATTATGATAAAGAAAAAAGCATTAAGAAAAATATTTATAACGACACTATCTATGTTAATAGTATTAACTGTTTATACAATTCCAACTATAAAGAAAGATAATGTTCTAAGAACTAACTTAGAAATAGAAGATATTACTAATCTATCTACAGATAAAATATATTTATTAAATAAAGATAATTATCTAGTAAAAACAGATATATTTATAGATAGTACTAAACAACAAGATAAAATAAAAAAAATAATAAATTACTTAATTATTAATAATAATAAAATACCAAATAATTTAAATGGATATATACCCCAAAATACTAAATTAATAGATTTTAATATAGAATCTAATTCTATAGTATTAAACTTTTCAAAAGAATTTGAAAACTCCAACAACGAAGAAATAATGATTACAGGAATAGTTTATTCATTATTAGAATTAAAAGATATAAAAGAAGTATCATTTCAAGTAGAAAATAAATTTTATAAAGATTATACTAATCTAACTAAAGATATAGGTATAAATAAAAATATTCTATTTACTAATAGAAAAGATATATCTAAAGTAGTAACTTACTATTTAGATGAATCAGATAATTACTATGTACCTATAACTAATTATGTAAATGATAATAGAGAAAAAATAGAAATAATAGTTGATAGTTTAAAAGAAACAAAAAAAGGTCTTATTAGTTATATAAATGATAATACTGAGTTATTAAACTATATAGAAGAAAATAATTTATTAATATTAAACTTCTCAAAAGAATTAAAAAATAAAAATTCTATATCAGAAGAAAAAATATTAAATACTATAAGTTATTCAGTATTTGATAATTATGATGTGAATATGGTAATGTTTCAAGTAGAAGGAGAAACTTATAAATATATAAAAAGATAAGTTTTTCTTTTTTTATGCTTGAATTAAAAGAGGTTTTGTTGTATAATCTTATTTGTCAGTTGAAATATGTCTGCGTAGCTCAGCTGGATAGAGCAATCGCCTTCTAAGCGATCGGTCAGGCGTTCGAGTCGCCTCGCGGACACCATTTTTAAAAATAAGAACTCAAAAGAGTTCTTTTTTTAATATTATTTTGTTATAATTGATTTAGGTGATATTATGAAAGTACTTTTATATACGGAAAATTTTGAAAGAGTTAAAAATAGTGGACTAGGTAGAGCTATAGAACATCAAATGACTGCTTTAACAAATGAGAAAATAGAATATACTACTAATCCAAAAGATGACTATGATATTATGCATATTAATACATGGTTTTTAAAATCATACTTTGTAGCTAAAAAAGCAAAGAAAAAAGGAAAGAAAATAGTATATCATGCTCATTCTACTGAAGAAGATTATCGAAATGGTTTTATTCTTGCAAAACAAACATCTAAAATAATTAAATGGTGGTTAATAAAATGTTACTCTCTAGGAGATGTAATAGTAACTCCAACTATCTATTCTAAGAGATTATTAGAAGGTTATAAAGGTTTAGAAAACAAAAAAATATATGCCATATCTAATGGTATAGATTTATCTTTCTTTGAAGCAAATAAAAAATATGGAGAAGAATTTAGAAAAAAATATAACTTTAAAAAAGATGATAAAGTAATTGTAGGTATAGGTCTTTATATTGAAAGAAAAGGTATTGTTGATTTTGTAGAATTAGCTAAAAGAATGCCTGAATATAAGTTTATTTGGTTTGGTTATTCTCCACTTGCCGCAGCAACAGCTCCAGTAAGACGTGCAGTTAATACAAAATTACCTAATCTTACATTTGCAGGTTATGTAGAAAAAGAAATGATAAGAGCTGCACTTAATGGATGTGACTTATATATGTTCCCAACATTAGAAGAAACAGAAGGTATTCCAATCATTGAAGCAATGGCTTGTAAGACACCAGCTATTGTAAGAGATATTCCTATCTTTGATGAATGGTTAATAGATGGAAAGAATATGTATAAAGCAAAAGATGTAGATGCATTTGAAGAAAAAATTAAAAAGATACTTAATAAAGAATTACCAGATCTTACAAATAACTATAAAAAAGTAGTAGAAGAAAGAGATTTAAATAATATTGGTAAACAACTAAAAGATGTATATTTAGAAGTATTAAAAAAATAGAACTTACTTATATTTGTAAGTTCTATTTTTTCTTGAAGATATATTAAGTATTATCCCAATCAATAACATATAAGAAAGTAAACTGCTACCTCCATAACTAATAAATGGAAGAGTAATTCCAGTAATAGGGAGTAATCCTAAAGTCATCCCAATATTTTGTATCTGTTGAAACACCAACATACCTAAAACCCCAGCTATTATAAACTTATTAGTATCTTCTATTTTTTTATCTTTTAATAAATAAACATTAACATCAAAGAATATAATAATTCCTAGTAATATAATTATTCCAATTAATCCAAAATTAGAAGCAAATACTGCGAATATAAAGTCTGTTGATGATTCCGGAAAATATATTGGAGTTTTATTAAATCCGTGTCCAAATAATCCAGCTGACCCAATCGCAGCCATAGAATTTTCTAATTGTAATCCACTACCTTCTTGCCAATTAAATAATCTTTCTAATCGATAATAAAAACTAGTACCAAATAATTTAATAAACAAATCTTCTTTACAATAATATAAGAATAATATTCCACCAACAAAACCCACAATAATTAACAAAAGTAATATAAACCATCTAAGTCTAATACCACTAATAAACATCATAGAAAAGTAAATTACAAAGTATATTAAAACTGCCCCAGTATCAGGTTCTAAAAATGTAAGAATAGATGGAATAATAAGTACACCTAAAGTTTTTAAAATAAAAATAAACTCATCCTTACAATCAGGATTTTTATAATCACTTCTAAAGTCATGAATCATAGTAGCTAGTACCAACATAATAAATATCTTCATAAACTCACTAGGTTGTATTGAACCAATTCCAGGTAATACAAACCAACATTTACTATTATTAATAGGAGTACCAAAGAATAATAATAATAAAAGTAATATATTTCCAATTATATATAAAACCCATGTGTGTCTATATAAATAATCATTTCCTAATTTGATTAGTATAATAACTAGTATCCATCCAACTCCATACCATAATGCTTGTTTTAAAGCTAGATTTCCTAGATTAGGTGAGGTATAAGTTAAACTACTATAAATAGTAATAATACTAATAATAGATAATAATATAATAGGAATTAATATCTTATAATTAAGTTTTATTTTCATATATACCTCCTAGTTTTATTATACCAAAAACATAGTATTTTTATTAATTAAATTCATAAAATATATAAAGGAGATTTTATGAAACCAAGTTTATTTAAAAATACTAATATTAATCCAATAAATCATAATAAAACACAAACCATTGTAGAAAAAATAAATACAGATATTGAAGAAGTATTAAATCAAATATTTAAAGAAAAATATCCATTCAACACAAAAGTATTATTAAAGACAAATACAAAATCATTAGAAACATATCTAATAAAAAGAACAGAAAAAACAATAACTACTCTAGATGAAGAAATAATTCCTATCAATGAAATAATAGATCTAAATATAAAGAAAAAAGACTTTTTTTAAAAGTCTTTTTCATTAGCATAAATCTACGAATGTATCACTTAAACAACGTATAGCACCACAACATTTTAAATCTAATGTTACAAAATTATTAGTATTAGTATAACCTGTATCACTAGGATTTAATATTCTACAAGTACAACAGCATCCATCAAGTGATTCTACTCTTAAAACATTACTACTAACTACAGAACCATCATCTAATGTAACATCAAAACTCCAAGGATTAGCAGTAGAACAATTATATAAAAGAATAGGTCTAGTGTTATAACAAGCGTTTTGAATAATTGGTCCTAAGAAAGGTTTGTCACATCCAGAATAATTATCACAATCAGATTCTTGTTTTTGTAGTAGTAAAATTCTTTTTAAAATATCGGATATACATGAAGAACAATTATTATTAGAACAGTCCATATTAACCTCCTTTATACTTCCTAATATAGAATATGTAATATCTTAAAATAGGTGTTTACAAATACCTATATTAAAAAATATGTAAACAGTGTAAAAAAATGTATATAAAACATGCAAATAACTTGATAAATAACAAAAAAATATATAAAATAAAATTATAGGGTAGGGTTCGGTAGGTGAACAATATTCTTATATAAACATTATAGGAGGTGAAATTAAGAATATGAATATAATTAATGTAGGAGCAACAGAATTACGTGAATTAACAGACCAATTAAACCTAGCATATAATAATTACAAAAAAAGCTATGCAGCTTTAGAAGAAGGTCTAACAACTTTAACTTCAAAAGGTTTTACAGGTGATGTATCACCAGTATTAATGAATACTTTTAATACTAAAGTAAAACCAAATGGTGAAGCAATGATGGAAGTAGTAAATAGAGCAATCGCTACTATGGAAGAACAAACAATGAAATTTAATAAAACAAGTGATGATATGATTTCAATCGCTCGTCAATAATGAAAGGAGTGACTTTAAATGGCACAAGCAATACTTTTAAATAAAGAAGAGGTTCAAGCAGAAGTTGAACATATTAAAAAATTAGCTGATGACGTTCAAAGAGATGCAGAAGAACTAGTAAATGTATTAAGAAAATGCGTAGCTAAAGGTATACAAACAGAATGGGGAGTTGAATTACAAGCAAAATTAGAAAAATTCACTTCAACACAAACAGCTGACGCAATTGCAGAAATTAAACTAGAAGCAAATAAACTAGTAGCAGCAGCAGAAAGATACGAAGCATTCAGTCAAGGAAAATAATAATATACATTGCGTTGCAATGTATATGAAAGAGAGAAAAAGGAATTTTTCTTTTTCCTATGCATTGCAATAAGAAATATAAGGAGGGAAAATAATGGATAATGAAGAGACTTTAACAGCGTCAGTAGGAGATAAAGTAACTATAAATGGGCAAGAGTATACAGTAAAAGGATATGTAGATGTTGGAAACGGAGAACAAAGCATAATCTATTATCGTCCGGGATGGAGTCACGACCATTATTGCTATGTAGACAAAGAAGGTCAAGTGCAAGAAGCAGGAGCAGTTGATGGAAGATATAGTGTTAATAATGGGCCTTATAGAGAACTAAATACAGAAAATATTTCAGCTAGTGGATACGATAAATTGGTAATTGATGATAATTATTATAACGAAAGTCAAGTAACTGGACAAGTATCTGTAGGAGATAAAGTAACTATAAATGGGCAAGAATACACAGTAAAGGGATATGTAGATGTTGGAAATGGCGAAAAACGATTAGTATATTATCGTCCGGGATGGAGTCAAGATCACTATTGCTATGTAGACAAAGAAGGTCAAGTACAAGAAGCAGGAATAATTGATGGAAAATTAAGAGTTGAAAGTGATAGTTATGATAAAGAAATAATTAAAGACGGAACTGATAATCTTAGCGAATATGATAAAAAAGTAATTGATGGAAAATATAATAACATCATTACAATTAACAATAATGGCTATTATAGTGGTGGTCAAATATCCATAGGAGATAAAGTAACAATAGGTGGAGAAGAATATACAGTAAATGGATATATAGACATTGGTGATGGAGAAAAAAGAATAGTGTATTATCGTCCGGGATGGTCTGGTGATGATTGGCTATATGTAGATAAAGATGGACAATTAAAAAGATTATCATGTGATCCTGCAAGCCAACAATGGTATGCTGGAGGGTTTGGAGGAACAAAGGTTGAAATCAAGAAAGATGGGACATTTGATCCTAGCCAATCTGATAAAGACTTCTTAAATGCAGGCAATCCAACATATGTTGATGAAACATCAGCAGCAAAACCTGGAGTAAATTATGATTATGATTCAAATTCATATGTGTCTAGTGCTCCACATTTATACAACATCAAGTCTGCTCTTGTAAAGCGTAAAAGATATTATATAAAATACTTTAACCAATATTGGCAAAAGAATGGGCCATATGATGCTGATGAAGTTCGTCAAGTGGCTATAGAAACATATAAAAAGACACCAGGTCAAGGATCTGATGCATATGAATTAAGTAAGAATTTCCAAATAAGCATAGGAAGTATAAGATATATATTAGAAGAAGTAGCAGATTTAGCAAAAGATGCTATTAAATTAAAAGATGAAACAGAATTTGTATGTGTTCGTGAAATACAAGCTTGCTTAGATATGCTAGATGGTATAACACCAAGCGTATTTGCAAAATTTAGAGATAAAAGTTTAGTTCCAGCAGTTAAATATTCAAACGAAAGACAAAAAAGTGAAAATTCATCAACAAAAATCATGGTTAATAATAAGGTTGGTAATCTAACTTATACACTTAGCCAACAATTAACTAAGGAAGAAATGGCAAAAGTTAATGCATGGGTAGATGAAGATGAGATTAATGAGGATGTCACTAGTAAATATACTTCAGTCCTAAGTTCTAATGAATATACTGGAAGTTTTTCAGGAACTATAACAAGTTCACTTCCAAGACAAAAGGGAGATGTATACGATACTCAAAGCCTATATGTTAATTTTGTAAATACAGAAGTAATTATTGATGATTTAAGAATAGCAATAAATGAATATGTATTAAGATGTAATAATATCATTGATCAACTAGTAGCTAATATTAATAGAACATCAGGTTATACATCTGGAGTTGGAAAATTAAATTCTGAGGATATTAATAGTAAAGTAATTGATTTAAGAACAGAATTACAAAAAATACGTAATAAATATATCGAATTAAGAGATCAAGCTAAAAAAGTTGACAATGGCGGTGGAAACGGCGGTGGAAACGGCGGCGGAAACGGCGGAAACGGCGGAGGCGGTGGAAACCGTGGCGGAGGTTCAATAGGAGGTTCAACAGAACCATCTACAACTAAACCTACAGAAGCTCCAACAGAAAAACCAAGTGAAACACCAACTGAAAGACCTACAGTTCCAGTTACTACTGAGCCAAATACTACCGAACCAATAGGCAATGGATCTGGAAAACAAGGTGGACCATTACCAAGTATTCCAGTAAATAGAAATGGTAATGGTGGAGGAAATGGTAATGGTGGAAATTACTATTGGAATGGCAATGGAAATGAAAGTGGCAATGGCACTACTGTAACAGAAGTACCAACAACACCAGCAGATCCAACATTTGATATTAAGGAAGGAAATAAATTTAAACTTCCAACATCTTCACCAATTAGTACAACTACAACACCAACAACAGCTAAGAAGGGCAATTCAGTTATTCCAGTACTTGCTGGATTAAGTGCAGCAGCTGCAGCTGGAATTGGTGCTAAAGCATACATGGATAGAAAGAAAAATAGAGATAACGAAGAAGATGAGTTCAAATCAGAAGATTGGTCAACAGATAGTGATATAAATATTGAATATCAAGAACCATCTAGTACTCAAGCAGAAACACTAGACTTTGATGATACTGGTGATAATGTAGAATATGAAGAACCAGAAAAGTATGGTGCAAAAACTCATCAAGAGTTAGAAAATCTACAATAAAACATAAAGAGAACTAATTGATAGTTCTCTTTTTTGTTGAAAAAAAATAAAAATGTGTTATAATTTATACAGATGCGATGAAACTGAGGAGTAATTATAATCTTTTTTATAGAGAGTCCATGTTAGGTGAAAATGGACAAAAAGATATAATGAAGGTAGCAGTGGAGTAGACTTTCCGAAAATAACTTTAAGAAAGTCCGGATAACCCGTTATAAGAAATCAAGTTAATCAAAGGATGGTACCGTCTATTTAGACTCCTTATACCATTCTTTTTTTGTTTAGAAAGGAGATATTATGAAAGAAGCAATAGAAGAGTTTACTAGATATACAAATAATTACTTAGAATATGGCGAAATGATACAGCTAAAAATCAATCATACACTACGAGTCATGGATTATTGTGAAAAAATTGCAAAAAGTTTAAATTTAACAGAAGAAGAAATAGAATTAGCAAAAATAATAGGGCTTCTTCATGATATAGGTAGATTTGAACAATGGAAAGTATATGGCACGTTTATAGATAGATATAGTGTTGATCATGCAGACTATGGAGTTGAAGTACTAACAAAAGATAATTATATAAGAGAATATCTTAAAAATGATAAATACGATTCTATAGTATTAGATGCTATTAGATATCATAACAAGTATAAACTTCCAGATGATTTAGGTGGACAAGGAAAAATGTTTGCACAAATTATTAGAGATGCAGATAAGATAGATATCTTATATTTACGAGTGATTCAAGAATTGAAAATTGAAATTGATGAAAATGCACTAAGTGATGATATATATAAATCTCTAATTAATAAAAAGGATATTCAAATAAAAGATTTAAAAACTAAAACAGATAGATTGGGAATAACTTTAGGATTTATATTTGATATAAATTATAAAGAGAGTTATAAAATATTAAAAGAAGTAAAATATTTTGATAAAATAATAGATCTTTATAAAGAAAAAACAGATAATGAAGAATTAAAAACACAATTAGAAGAAATAAGAAAAACAATTAATGAATATATAGAGGTGAATTTATGTTAGATAAAAAATATAATCATATAGAAGTTGAAAAAGATAAATATGATAAATGGAAAGAAAAAAATTATTTTAAATGTGAAGAGAATAGTGATAAAAAACCTTTTTGTATAGTATTACCTCCACCAAATGTTACAGGTGTATTACATTTAGGTCATGCTTGGGATGTTACTCTACAAGATATCATTATTCGTTATAAAAAAATGGAAGGGTATGATGCATTCTGGTTACCTGGAATGGACCATGCTGCAATAGCTACTGAAGCTAAAGTTGTTAAAAGATTAAAAGATAAAGGTATTGATAAATACGAATATGGTAGAGAAAAATTCTTAGATGCTTGTTGGGATTGGACAAAAGAACATGGTGATATTATAAGACAACAATGGGCAAAACTAGGAATAGCTCTAGATTATTCTAAAGAAAGATTTACTTTAGACGAAGGACTACAAGAAGCAGTTAAGAAAGTATTTGTTGATTATTATAATGAAGGATTAATCTATAGAGGAGAAAAAATAATTAACTGGGATCCAGCTGCACAAACTGCACTTTCTAATGAAGAAGTAATTTACTCTGAAGAAAAGAGTGCATTCTATCATATAAAATATAAATTGGAAGATTCTGAAGAATACTTAGATGTAGCTACAACTCGTCCTGAAACATTATTTGGAGATACTGCGGTAGCTGTAAATGAAAAAGATGAAAGATATAAAAAGTTTGTAGGTAAGAATGTTATTCTACCACTTATGAATAAACCTATACCAGTAATTACAGATGAACATGCAGATATGGAAAAAGGAACTGGTTGTGTTAAAATTACTCCAGCACATGACCCTAACGACTTTGAAGTTGGAAATAGACATAACTTAGAAAGAATTTGTATCATGAATGATGATGCTACTATGAATGAAAATGTTCCTGAAAAGTATCAAGGTATGACTAGAGAAGAATGTCGAGAAGCTTGCCTAGAAGATTTAAAAGAACAAGGTCTACTTCTAGAAATAGAACCATTAGTACATGAAGTAGGTCACTCTGAAAGAACTGGTGTAATGGTAGAACCAATGATTAAAAAACAATGGTTTGTTAAGATGAGACCACTTGCAGACACAGTACTAGCAACACAAAAAGATAAAGATAGAAAAGTTAACTTTGTACCAACAAGATATGAAAAAACAATGAATCACTGGATGGAAATAACTTATGACTGGTGTATATCTCGTCAACTTTGGTGGGGTCATAGAATTCCTGCTTGGTATAAAGGAGAAGAAATATATGTTGGAATGGAAGCTCCTAAAGAAGAAGGTTGGGTACAAGATGAAGATGTACTTGATACATGGTTCTCTAGTGCATTATGGCCTTTTGCTACATTAGGATGGCCAAATAATACTAAATTATTAGAAAAGTATTATCCAAACCAATGCTTAGTAACAGGTTATGATATTATCCCATTCTGGGTTAATAGAATGACTTTCCAAGGTGAAAAATTACTAGGACAACGTCCATTTGAAGATTGTTTAATCCATGGATTAATAAGAGATAAACAAGGAAGAAAATTCTCTAAAAGTTTAGGTAATGGAATTGATCCATTCGATATGATTGAATTATATGGAGCAGATGCTCTACGTTATTACTTAGCTACTGATGTAGCTCCAGGTACAGATATGAGATTCGATGAAGAAAAAATGAAAGCTACATGGAATTTCATTAATAAAATATGGAATGCATCTAGATTCGTATTATCAAATATTGAAGATTTAAAGGAAATAAAATTAAATGATTTAAAACCAGAAGATAAATGGATATTAACTAAGTTTGAAAAAACATTACATGAAACTAAAAAGTTCATGGATAAATATCAATTTAATAATGCAGGAGCTAGTATTTATGAATTTACATGGAATTATTTCTGTGATTATTATATTGAAATGGCTAAATACTCATTAGATAAAGAAAGTACTAAGAGTACATTATGTTTTGTATTAACAAATATCTTAAAATTACTTCAACCATTCATGCCATATGTTACTGAAGAAATCTATTCTATGTTACCAGTAAAAGAAGCTGAATCAATTATGATTTCTGAATATCCTAAATATACTAAGAAATTTGTATTTGAAGAAGAAGAAAAAGCAGTAGATGATCAAATAGAATTTATTAAGAACTTTAGAAATGTAAAAGCAGAAAATAATATTACTAAAGATATGAAAGTAATGTTTGATACTACTGATGATAATGATTTAATAGTTAAGATGTTAAAACTACAAGATAATATAGTAACTGAACCATTAGGTATTAAAGCATATAAAGTATTCTCAACTAGAGTAAAAGCTCAAATCTTCTTTGAAAAGATAGAAACAGAAGCAGATAAGGCTCAAAAAGAAGAACAAATCAAACAATTAAAAGCATCTATCGAAAGAAGAGAAAAACTTTTATCTAATGAAAACTATGTAAATAAAGCACCTAAGAATATCGTAGACTTAGACAAACAAAAATTAGAAGAAGAGAAAAAGAAATTAGAAGAGTTAATGAAATAATTAACTCTTTTCTATTGACAAAAATTGACTTTAGGAGTATTTTTTGTTATAATATACAGCTAAAAAAGGGAGGGTATGGTTATGGAAGTAAGTATTGAAACAATTGTTAGAATACTAAAAAAACATGGTGTTAGTAAGCAAAAAATAGAAGAAGTTTATGAAGCCTATGATATTGCGGAAAAAATTCATAGGAATCAACCACCACGTGAAACTGGAGAAGAATATATACAGCACCCTTTGAATGTTGCACTAAATGTATTAAGAATGGGAGTATATGATCCTGATACAATAAGTGCGGCTCTTTTACACGACACAATAGAAGATGCTGAATTTGAATATAGAAAACAAGATATAGCAACAAGTATTAATCCAACAGTAGCTGAATTAGTAGATGGTGTTACTAAGATGAAAGCCATGGAATTTTCAAATAAGAGCGAGCAAATAAAAGCCAATACAAGAAAAATAGTTAATGGTCTTACTAAAGATGTAAGAATTATAATTATTAAATTAGCTGACCGTCTACATAATATGAATACAATGTCTAAGAAAAGACCTGAAAAGCAAAGAGAAAATGCCGAAGAAACATTAAAAATTTTCGCTCCACTAGCTAATGTAATAGGTGCCTATAGAATAAAAAATGAATTAGAAGAATTATCACTTAAATATTTAGATAAAGAAGCATACGAAACTATAAAACAACGACGTGAAGAAATGTTTAAAAAAGATTTTCCAGAGTTAGAAGAAATGTCTAATACAATAATGAAAAAACTAAGAAACATAGGTATTGAGAGTGAAACAATATTTAGAACACAATCACTATATACAATATATAAAAAAGAAAAACGTGGATATGAAATGGATAATCAATATGATTTAAACTATTTCAAAATCATAGTAGATACAATAGATGATTGCTATAGAACATTAGGAATTATTCATAGTTGCTACAAACCAATAAATGGAAGATTTAAAGATTATATTTGTAATCCAAGAACTAATAACTATCAGTCACTACATACAACAGTAGCTGATAAAACAGGAAAATTTATAAAAATTAAAATAAGAACACGTGAAATGGATAGAATAGATGCCTATGGTGTCGCAGCATATTGGAATATAAAAAACTATAATAATATTGCTGATATTGAATATGGTAAAACAATAGAAGAAACTAATTCTATTATTAGAGAAAAATCTCAATTTGCTAAAAAACTAATAGAAATAAATGAAGCATCTCATGATGATTCAGAATTTATTAAAAGTATAATGAGTATCTTACTAACAGACCATGTATATGTATATACAGATAGTGGTCAATGTATAGAATTACCAGCTGGAAGTACTGCATTAGACTTTGTATGTGAAGTATTCCCAGATAAATTAGATATAATCACAGGTATTGTAATAAATGGAAAGGATGTATCTCCAAAAGAAGTTTTAAAGAATAATGACCGTATCCAAATAAAAGTAGTTGGTAAGATTAGTCATGAAGGTTGGGAAAACTATGCCACTCAAGATACATCAAAACAAAAAATAAAAAAAATGAATGAAAATAATGCAGAATAATCTGCATTATTTTTTTTCGACAAAATTCATACTATTAAACATATATATTTAATATGGTGATTATATGAAAAAAATAATAATAAAAGGAATATTACTTGTAGCTATAGGATTCTTTATAGGACAATTTCTTTTTGGAGAAAAAATTGAATTAATTAAAAAACTTCAAAAAGGAGATACATACTATTTTTTAGAAGAAGGTGTTTATAGTAACTATAATAATATTCAAAATAATATTAATGCATATCGAAAAATAATAGAGAATAAAAATAATAAATATCATGTATATATAGGTATAACTAGAGATAAAAAAGTATTGGAAAAATTAAAAAAAATATATAAGGAAGATAATATAAATGTATCAGTAAAAGAAATAAACTTATATTCACAAGAATTTAAAAACAATGTAGAACAGTTTGATCTTCTAATAAAACAAACTAAAGATAATTCTCAAATACTTACTATAGAAGAAGTAGTAATCGCAAATTATCAAGAAATTATAAAAAAACAGTAGTAAAAGATAATTATTTGCGAATAATATAATAGAGGTGTAAGATGTATAAAATAAAAGATCTACCAATAGAAGAAAGACCTAGAGAAAGATTAAAAAGTGTAGGAGTAAATAATTTAACTGATAAAGAAATAATTTCTATTATATTAAAGACAGGTACTAAAGATAAAAATGTAAATGACTTATCTTTAGAATTATTAAAGAAATATAATTTAATTGATTTTAAAGATTTATCTTTAAATGATTTAATGAAGATAAAAGGAATTGGAGAAGTAAAAGCTATTGAATTATTAACTTCAATAGAACTAGGTAAAAGAATATTTTTAAGAGAAACTAATAAATTAATAAAATTAGATTCATCTAAAAAGATATATGAAGACTCTAAGTATTTATTTAATGGTCTAAAACAAGAATATTTTTACTGTTATTACTTTAATACTAAACAAGAACTAATAAAAAGAAAACTAATATTTATAGGCACAGTAAATTCATCTACTACGCATACTAGAGAAGTATTTAAAGAGGCTTATTTATTAAGTGCTAGTTTTATAGTATGTCTACATAATCATCCAACTGGAGATACTACTCCATCTAAAGTAGATATAGAGTTCACTAGGGCTTTAATGAAGACAGGAGAAATACAAAAAATACCCGTACTAGATCACATAATAGTAGGAGACAATAATTATTTTAGTTTTTATGAAAATATGGATATACTAAATATATAATTTATAATATAATTAAAAAGAGATGATGATATGTTTAAAAAGAATAAAAATAAAATAATATATATAACTATAGGAATAGTATTAATAGTATTATTATCTGTATCGTTATTAACATATAGAGGAAAAAATACATTTTTAAAAGATATATCTATTTCTATTAATAAAGTAGTAATGTATCCATTTACTAGTTTAAATAAAGATAAAAATAAAACACAAACAGAAAGTTATTTAATACAAAAAAATATAAATTCATCTTTAGAAAAAGAAATACAAGAATTAAAAGAAACATTAGAATTAAATAAAACACTTACTGAGTATCAACCAGTAAACGCAACTATACTTTCTCGTAATAAAAGTTATTGGTTTAACACAATAACTATTGATAAAGGAGAAAAAGATGGTATAAAAGAAAATATGGCAGTAGCCACAAAGAATGGACTTATTGGTAAAATAAGCAAAGTATCAAAAACAAGTAGTGAAGTAAAACTAATTACTTCAGATGATGTTAATTTTAAAGTAAGTATAGCTATTAAAACTAATGAAATAGACAATTTTGCCATATTAAATGGATATGATAATAAAACAAGATTAATTAAGGCAACAGGTATAGATAAAACAACTAATATTAATGTAGGAGATAGTGTATTAACTAGTGGATTAGGAGAATTCTTCCCGGCTGGAATTTATATAGGTACAGTAGAAAAAATAGAAAAAGATAAGTATAATTTATCTAAAACAGCATATGTAAAACTAAGTCAAAACTTTAATGATATTCACTATGTAACTATATTAAAGGTGAAAGAATGATTAGCTTAATTATCGTAATAATATCCATCTTATTAGATGGAATATTAACTAACTTTTTACCATATCTATATACAAATTTATCAATATTTACACCATTACTAACACTAATATCTATATTTATGATTTATCCATTCTTTAAGAAAAAAGAACGAAATTATTTTATTATTATTTTTATAATAGGTATAATCTATGACTTATTATATACAAATCTATTATTCTTTAATGGAGTAATATTTGTAAGTATAGGATTATTAATAAAGTATATTTATAAGACATATGAAATAACCCCATTAAGACTAATATTATATTTAATTATATTAATTTCGTCATATGAATCTTTAACAGGAATAATACTATTAATATATAATGTTGTACCAGTAACATTCTATAAAGTATTTTATAAGATAATTAATAGTTTGTTTTTAAATATAATTTATGGAGAATTAATATATTTAATAATCTATTTAATCCCAAAAAAATATAAAAAAATAAGTATAAACTAACATACTTATTTTTTTTATTCATATATTTTATAAAGGAGAAATATATGAGAGAAAAACTAGTATTAAGAAAAGAAATAAAAAAAGTATTAAATAAACTACTACTATCTATAATTGTATTTTTAATAGGAATGATTTTAGTAAAAGCCAAACCCAATCTAAAACCAATAATAAAAACAAAAATGTATGAAGAAAGTTTTCCATTTCAAAAATTAAAAAATACATATGAAAAATATTTGGGAAATATACTATCCGTAGAAAAAATAGTAAAAGAAGATAAAGCAGTATTTAATGAAACTCTATCCTATGATAATCTAAAAAAATACAAAAATGGAGTAGAACTAAAAGTGTCAGATAATTACATGATACCTATAATAGAAAGTGGAGTAGTAGTATTTATTGGAGAAAAAGAAAACTATGGAAATACAATTATTGTAGAACAGATAGATGGTATAGATGTATTCTATGGGAATATAAAAAACAATAATATAAAACTATATGATTATGTAGAAAAAGGAGAATTATTGGGAGAAGCTAAAGATAATAAAATGTATTTAGTATTTCAAAAAGATGGGAAGTATTTAAATTATAAAGAACATATTTAAAATAAATCCCTTAGTTTATATTTTTATACTATTATCAATACTAACTGCTTCTTTTAGAGAAGTATTTATAATAAGTTTTTTAATCATAGTACATGAAATAGGTCATACTATAATGGCTTATTTATTAGGTATAAAAATAGATGAAATATATATTTATCCATTAGGTGGAATATCTAAATTTAATATGGATCTAAATATAAGTATAAAAAAAGAATTATTAATTCTAATCAACGGACCATTATTTCAATATTTAGCTTATTTAATTTTATTAATAATAATGCCTAATCGAAAAGAAATCATAAATATATATCACTATAGTATATTAAGTTTTAATTTACTTCCAATTTATCCACTTGATGGAGGTAAACTATTAAAATTATTGTTTAATAAAATATTTTCATATAAGTATAGTTTAAAACTGATAATTAATTTAAGTTACTTAGTATTATTAATAATATTAATTATATCTAAAAAGAATATTAATTTATTTGTAATGACATCTTTATTACTAATACTAATTACTAAAGAAAAAAATAAAATAAATTATATTTATAATAAATATCTATTAGAAAGATACTTAAATAATTATAAATTTAAAAATACTAAGATAATAAGTGATATAAATAACTTATATAGAGATAATAAACATATAATTAAACAAGATAATATCTATTATCTAGAAAAAGAATACTTAGAAAAAATATATAAAAAATGTTGACTTATAAATGAGCTTTTGCTATAATCTTATTTGTCAGTGAAATACTGAGATGGGGCATTAGCTCAGCTGGGAGAGCGCCACGTTTGCACCGTGGAGGTCAGCGGTTCGATCCCGCTATGCTCCACCATTAGAAATCAAAAGACTTGTTAAAAGTCTTTTTTTATTGTATTAATGCAGATGTTGTGTTAATATAAAAACCATTAATGGTGATTCTATGGAAAATAATGAGACAATTATAATAAAACTATATAATATTTATAAATACATTGAACCGGATTTTTTAAAATTTAGAAGACTACCATGTCTTAAAGAAGTAAAAGATTTAAAAGAGGGTTTAAATAAAGTTAATAATTATATTGCACAAGAAGTTAAGGAAAAAGGATTTATTGATACTTTCAAGAAAGTTGTAAATAAAACAGATATATATAACGCCTTTGTTGTTTTTGATGTAATGAGAAGAGTAATTAGTTATGATTTAAAAGATGAAGATGTTATTGCATTAGCAGAAAATAAGGAATATCAACCTTATTATGATGATTATATAAAACAATACTCTATAAAATGTGCTAATGATTTAGATCAAAATGATATGAATAATGAATTATTAAAAAGAGTATTAATGGTTAGATTAAATTTTTCTTTGAAAGAAAGTTCTAATTCAAAGAAAAAAGAAAATAAATTAGTTTCAAATAAAGAAAATAAGTCAATAGAAGTAAGTAGTGTGAATGGAAGAAGACCAAAAGGAAAGAGAAACGAATACAATACATCAATTTACGAAATGATTAATGCTGAGGATAGTTTAATTGATAAAATCATATCAGAATTACCAGAACATGAACAAAAGTTGATTCGAAGAAGGGAAAGAATAGGGCAAGGTTATATTATGAAACTACTAACAACTGAAGAAGAAATAATATTTAAAAATATAGTAGATAATATTAAATCTAAACTTGCAGAAAATAAAAAATCATATAGAAAGGTAGATAAAAATATGAAAAAGAAAACATTCTATGAATTAGTAAAAGGTAATAAAGAAGAAGTAGATAAAATAATTGAAACACTTTCAGAAGAAGAAAAATACTTAATCGAACGAAGAGAAAATGGAGAAATATTACCTTCAAAAGAAAGAGATCAATTTAAATTAATAGTAAGTAGAGTAAAAACACGTTTAGGTACAAGAAGAGATCAACTAGCAAAAGCAAAACCAACAAAGGTTGTAGAAAAGAAAAGAACAAAGGGAAAACCAGCAACATCAATCTATAACTTAATAGACAATTCTTCTGGTAGACTATATAATATGATTATGAGTGAACTAAGTAAAGAAGAAAAAGATATAGTAATGAAAAGAGAACACTATATTCTTGACAAAAAAGATGAAGATAAACTAACTCCAGATGAGAAAAACAAGTTTAACTATATAGTTCAAAAATTAAAGAGAAAAATGGATAAATCATCTAAAGAAAATAAACAAATAAAACATAAAAAAATAACGCCAAAACAATTAAAAGAAGAATTAAGTACAAAAGATAAAAAGAATCTAAATAATGTTGGTAATATGTTAAAACAATCAATAGATAAGAATGTTCAAAGTGAAGAACCAACAGAAGAAATAGTAAAAGAAGAAACAAAACAGGAATTTGAAAATAATTATAAAACATTACTTTCAATTGCTATGAAAGATCCAAGAGTAATTCAAGAAATAGACATAATGGATCTTGCAATGACATGTTTTAGATATGGAATATGTGAAGGTGTTCGAAAAAGAACTTGTGATGATATAGCTAAATGGTATGAAATTACACCAGAAGAAGTAGAAGAAACATCTACAAGAGTATTAAAAAAACTATATGATATTTTGGTCGATGGAATTATTGATAGTAATGCAAAACAATATGTAAAAATTGCTAATCAAAATAATAAAGAAGAGTAAAACTCTTCTTTTTTTGTAAAAAAATAAAAAAATTTTCTAATTCTTTGGAAAAAAATTTTTTTGTTGCGAATAATATAGTAGGAGGTGGAAGTAATTAAGTGAAAATTGTAAGTCAAGATGGCATTAAAGATTGTGGAATAAGTTGTCTCTTATCTATTATTAGGTTTTATGGTGGAGAAGTACCTAAAGAATATTTAAGAGAAATAACTCATACCACAAAAGAAGGTGTATCTTTATATAATTTATTAGAAGGGGCCAAACTATTAGGATTTGATGCAGTAGGACTAACAGGACCTCTCGAGGAAATAAACGTAAATAACTTACCCTGTATAGTTCACTTTATAGTCAATAAAAATTATAAACATTTTGTAGTTCTATATGAAATTAATATAAAGAAACAAGAAGTAACTTTAATGGATCCTGCTAAAGGTAAAAAAATAATATCGTTT
>Ga0310691_10003321_pt1 | contig 19525 bp, 10 predicted proteins | sample 176DNAGHGlowgp2_FD_203887 | JGI IMG/M metagenome (GOLD analysis project Ga0310691, IMG submission 203887) | Sheep rumen microbial communities from Palmerston North, Manawatu-Wanganui, New Zealand - 1766 DNA GHGlow gp2 (v2) (version 2) | ecosystem: Host-associated > Mammals > Digestive system >...
TCTGAAGATAATAAGGATGATGCCGAATACTCCCGCCATGGTAAAGGAGGGCATGATAGGTATGTGCCCGAATGACCTTGTAACGGATGAGGAATTGTCAACAGTCAGGGATATCTGCGGAGGCTTTGCAAAGACCGAGGTGATAAATGAGAACCTGATGGATGTGGTGACTGCGGTAAGCGGCAGCTCACCGGCCTATGTCTTTATGTTCATAGAAGCCATGGCAGATGCTGCGGTTGCAGGGGGGATGCCGAGAGACAAGGCCTATACCTTTGCGGCCCAGGCGGTTCTCGGAAGTGCCAAAATGGTCCTGGAGACCGGTAAACATCCCGGGGAACTAAAGGATATGGTGTGCTCCCCGGCAGGTACCACTATTCAGGCTGTACGGGTACTGGAAAAGAACGGCTTTAGGAGCGCTGTGATAGAATGTATGGAAAAATGTCTGGAGGTATCCAGAGGACTGTGAAGCTTGTCTATGCTCTTATAATATCGATGACCATTACGGTGGCCGGAACTCCGGTCACCGGTGTTTTTGCGTCTGAAAATATGGTGCCGGAGACCCTGGGATATGAGGAGGAGAAGGGCTTCGAGATCAGGGAATTAAGGACGGTTTCCGATCTTAAAGAGCTTTCTGAAAAAAGCATAAATGAAGAGGAAACCCGGAATGTGCGCTATATCCTTAAAAACGATATTGACCTTACGGGTAGTGACTTTAAGCCCATATCCATATTTGCGGGAGAGCTGGATGGAGAGGATCATACGATCTCCGGCTTTGCCTTTGGGGGCAGACAGACCGGAACCGGTTTTATAAGGACTGTTACAGCAAAAGGTCATATAAATGACCTGAATATCAAGGGACGGTCGGAGCCTCAGGGAGAAATGAGGGAAACCGGAGGGATCGCGGGAATTAACTACGGACTCATTGAGAACTGCAGCTTCAGCGGAACTGTTCTGGGTTCTGAGATCGCAGGAGGTATAGCCGGACACAATATGGAGTCCGGTGTCATCAGAAACTGTGTAAACCTCGGTACAGTCAACGCCACCAGAAGGACCGGAGGTATCACAGGCTTTAATGAAGGGACCATAGAGTCATCGAGAAATAAGGGAGATATCAATGCGGACAAGCTCACTGCCCATGAGATAAGTGAATTAAGAAATGAAAACAGTGAGGATGAAGAGGAGACATCCGCAGATGAGGAAAACGGTTTTGACAGACTGATCCCGGACACCATTGACCTAAAGGATGATGATCTTATCGATAAATTAGATAACGGTCTTAAGATAAGCTATACAGGCGGGATCGCAGGGGTGTGCTCCGGAAGTATCACAGGCTCCGTGAATACGGGGAATGTGGGATATCCTCATAAGGGATACAAAACCGGAGGTATAGCAGGTTATGACAGAGGCATCATAAACCATTGCACGAATATGGGGAGAGTGTGCGGCAGAAAGGATATCGGCGGTATTGCGGGACAGTTCGAACCCTATGCCAAAAACTCATATTCCGAGGATGCCCTTTCAAGGGCCGGTGACTCTCTTGATGAGCTGACTGACAGGATAGAGAGATTTCATGAGGACTTCGGCGCAGAGGACCTGGAGACACAGAGCCATATAGATGCCGTCAGAGCTGCTTCCGACGACCTGAGAGACACTATTAAATACTACAAAGAGTATTACCGGTGCAAGGACGACTCTGTAGAGAGGGAGATACGGTCAAAGATAGACAATATGAGGAGTATCATTGACGGCATCGACCTCAGAGGTTATGACAGGGAGACAAAGGAAGCCCTGCAGACCTTTATCGACAATAATAACGGACTTTCTGACATCATCGAGGCTGCGGAGGAAGCCGGAAAAGCCGGTATCCGTCCGGATATGCTGAAGTATTTCAGTAAGATAGGTGAAGGGATAGAGAAGGGTAAAGACGCCGTCGACACCCTTATAAAAAAGGCAAAAAAGGCCGGGGAAGATGCCAGGGATATAAAGGAGGATCTGGAAGAACTCCGGGATGCAGGGAATGATCTCCATGATTATCTCATGGGATGCGAGGATGATTATAAAAAGGATTTCAGGATCACCCAGGATGATATACAGGCAAGGACAGATACTATCGCCGCTGAAATGGATATCCTGTCAGATGGATTAAAGGACAGTGACAGTATCATAAGGAAGGACCTGGACAGTATGATAGCCTCCCTTAATACCCTGAATGAAGATCTGTCGGAAGGGTATGATGAGGTTAAGGAAGAGCTGCAGAAGATATACGATACAGACAGTATCCACGATATTTTCGATGACATATCGGATACGGACGATCCGTCAATAGAGAAGGGATTATTATCGGACTCAGTAAATACCCATGATATAGAGGGGGATATCAATACCGGGGGTATAGCAGGGACCATAACGGATGACCCCGACATCAGGTCTGACTTTGAAGTGGTTTCAGAGGGACAGGTCAGCCTGAATTACGAGAGGACAGAAAAAGCTACGATCCTTAACTGCAGGAATGAAGGAGACATTACCGTCAGAAACAGTTACGGCGGAGGCATCGTCGGAAGAGCAGATCTCGGAGCCGTTATTGACTGCGAAAATTACGGAAGGATAGAATCGGAAAAGGGCGATTACGCAGGAGGCATTGCGGGAAAAAGTGCCTATGTCATAAGGGGCTGCTACTCCATGTGCGAAGCTGTAAGCGGGAAGTATGCGGGAGGTGTGGCAGGAATGGCCCACACTCTTGAAGACAATATCTGCCTGTCAGCCGTGGACGGGGAAAAGGAATACCACGGAGCGGTGGCGGGAGATACCGATGATACGGAAAAGGATGATGAGGATAAGGGCTCTGTAAGCGGAAATATATTCGTATTCAGGGGACTGGGAGCCATAAACGGCGTGACCGATGAAAAGGAAGCAAAGGCAGTATCCTATGAAGATCTTTTCAATATAAAGGGTATCCCTGAAGACTTTGGAAAGATGACTGTCACCTTTAAGGATAAAGGGGAGACAGTAAGGAGGATAAGGGTTCCCTATGGCGGAAGCGTCTACGATTCGGAGTATCCTGAGATCTTTGATGATGAAGAGGGGAAATTCGGATACTGGGAAGAAACGGATCTATCCTCGGTACAGCAGAATATCACGGTAAACACTGTATACGTTGACTATATCACAAGCATTGCCTTTCCGGAGTCCGAGAGGCCGGAAGTGATACTGGGCGGGAGATTCTATGACGGAACAGTCCTTAACGTACATAAAACAGAAGCACCGGAGACAGAAGCGCCCGAAGGATACGTGATCTCAGAGTCCTATGAGATAGATGCCGAATGTCCCTACGGGATCCCGGAAAACGGGGATTACACCGTAAGGCTATACATGGGTGACAAAGAAAAGCAGGGGAGATGCATACTTATCCGTGAAGAGGGAGAGCTTCTCGAAAAGGAAGTAAGGTGGGACGGTGAATACATGGTATTTACGTTGAAGGAACCCGGAACCTTCTACCTCGCAGAGACCGGAAACAGGAAGTTCCTAAATGTCATTAGAAATACCGGGATAGCAGTTGGAGCTCTTGTGCTTGTACTGATCATCCTTATGCGATCAAAGAAAGGTAAGAAAAAGAGGGGGCCGGAAAATGGAAGAAAATAAGAGCTTCATGTACAGACTGGCGTCTTTCATAGTAGACAGACGGAAGGCTTTTATAGTGCTTTTTGTCATTGCCATAATTTACTGCCTCGTTCGGATATCAGATGTAGATGTGGAAAATGACGTGACGAAATACCTGCCGGAAGACACGGAGACGAGACAGGGCGTGGATATCATGGATGAGGAATTCGAGACCCACGGTTCTGCCAAGATCCTCCTTGCCAATATTACCTACGACCAGGCACTCATCGTGGCAAAGGGCCTTGAAAATATAGACGGCATAGACATGATGAAGTTCTATGACCCGGATGATGAAGACTATGAGGATGATGCCCTGGAAGACTATTACAAGGATTCTGCGGCACTTATCACTCTTACATTTGATGAAGATGAGGATACGCCTCTGTCACAGAAGGCCATTAAGGAAGTACGGGAGTATGTAAAGGACTACGATAACTACGTATACACCACGGTGGATCTGGATGAATCCGCAGAGTTAAAGCATGATGTGGGATTCATACTGATCGTGGCGGTATTTGTAATATTGGGAGTGCTGCTCTTCACATCCACCACATATGCCGAAGTGCCTATCTTTATGATAACCTTCGTCACTGCGGCTATCCTGAATAAAGGTACCAACTATATCTTCGGAACAGTGTCCTTTATCTCAAACTCTGTGGATGTGATACTGCAGCTGGCTCTCGCCATAGACTATGCCATCATCATGTTCCACAGATACATGGAGGAACACGATAAAGGGCTGGAGCCCAGAGAAGCCACCATAACTGCTCTCAGTAAAGCTATAGTGGAGATCTCATCAAGCTCACTCACCACAATGGCCGGAATGGTGGCTCTCGTATTCATGCAGTTCAAGATCGGACAGGATCTGGGACTGGTACTCTGTAAATCAATCCTCTTCTCCATGCTGTCTGTATTCCTGCTGATGCCCGGACTCATCATGTGGTTCAGGGACAATATCGATAAGACGAGGCACAAAAACTTCGTGCCGAAGATAACCGCATGGGGAAAGTTCATAGTGAGGACCAGGCATGTATTCCCCATTATTTTCGTGATAGTGATAGTGGTCGCCTTCAGGCTTTCAAATGCTGCACCCTATATCTTTGACAAGTACACTGCCAGGGGACCGAAGAAAACTTCTTATATAGAGGCAAAGGACAGGATAGATGAGACCTTTGAGACCGGTAATAACGTGGCGATAGTAGTTCCGAAGGGAGACTACGAAAAGGAAGCTGAGATAATAGAGGATCTGAAGAAAAGGGATTATGTGGATGACGTCCTTGCCCTTGCCAATGTGGAGGTGGGAGATGACAATGAATACGTCCTTACGGACAGCGTGATCCCCAGGGACTTCGCGGAGATAGCGGATGTGGATGCGGGTCTAGCGAAGCTCCTTTATACAGCCTATGCGCAGGATAATGAAGTATACGGCGCTTTTATCGACGGCATAGATGAGTACGAGGTGCCGGTACTTGATCTTATCGATTTCATCTACGACAAAAAGGAGTCGGGAGCCTTTAATCTGAGCGCGAAGCAGAGCGAGGACCTGGATGATATCCACGAACAGATAGAGACTGCCAGAGTGCAGCTCGAGAGTGAAGATCACTCCAGGATCATATTTACCCTGAAGGGTGAAGTGGAGGGTGAAGAGACCTATAAAAGGGTGGACGAGATCAGGAAAATGGCCCAGTCCTATTACAGAGACAGGATCTACGTGGTGGGAGACCCTACGGCAGCCGCGGATCTGTCCGGCTCATTTAATAACGATAATACGGTGATAAGCGTACTTACAGCCTTCTTCGTGGGGATAATACTCTTATTCACCTTCCAGAGCGTGAGCCTTCCCTTTATCCTCCTGCTTACCATCCAGGGAAGTATATGGATAAACTTTGCCATACCGAATATCACGGATAATCCTCTGTACTTCCTGGCATACCTTATCGTGAGCTCCATCCAGATGGGAGCCACCATTGATTACGCCATAGTCATTACCAACAGGTACGTGACCTTGAGGCAGGAGACAAAGGACAGAAAGCAGTTAGTCATACGTTCACTCAATGAATCATTTGCGACCATCGTGACCTCGGGATCCATACTGACAGTCTGCGGATTCCTGGTGGGAAACCTCACCAGTAACGCGGTAATAGCAAACCTGGGAGAAGCACTTGGAAGAGGTACGCTTCTCAGTATCGCAATGGTAATGATAATCCTCCCCCAGCTCCTATATATATTTGACCCTATTCTGGATAAGAGTTCCTTCAGCGTAAAGACACCGGAACTCAGCGGGAATCTGGCGGGCACGGTACTGCAGAAAACAGCCGGTACCATGGTGGTAAACGGTATGGTAAACGGATATTTCTCGGGATATCTGATCGGTGAATTCAAGGGAACCATGAACGGAGATATGAACCTCACTTTAAGGAGAGGCGATGCGGAAGAAAAGGAAGAAGAGAAATCTGAATAAAGCCGTGATCTTTATCTTAATCGTTCTTCTGATGGAGAGCGTACTTTTTGATCTGTCTCCGGTATCCTGCCCTGAGAGAGCTGTTTACGCTGCGGAAAATTATGAGATTATCAGGATAGAAAACCCGGAGGATCTTAATAAGCTTTCTGAAGGATCGGGAGATGACGGTTTTACCCGTGATAAGCTGTACAGGCTCTGTAATGATATAGATATTACCGGGAAAGACATGAAGCCCATACAGACCTTCTCCGGTATCTTTGACGGAGGCGGACATACCATATCCGGCTTCACCTATGACGGTATGCTCTCCACCATAGGCTTTTTCAGGAGTGTGGCTGAAGGTGGAGAAGTAAGGGATCTGTCCCTTAGTGTCAATATCTGTCCCGAAGGAAACATGGATAATATCGGAGGTATCGCAGGTGTAAATTCCGGCCTCATTAAAAACTGTACTGTAGAGGGGACGGTTCTCGGACTCGAGTCTGTGGGCGGTATCGCAGGGAGAAACACTGAAAACGGAGTGATCACCGGCTGCAGGAACAGTGCTTCTGTCACAGGAATGAGAAGGACCGGCGGTATCGCAGGTTACAATGAAGGTCTTACAGAGTCCTGTGAGAACAACGGAGACATAAACCAGGGAGGGAGAACTGCCTGGGAGATAAGGGATGACCGGAAAAAAACGGAGGAAGAGGAGCGGCTTAATAATGATGATGATAACGGGGATGAGCCGGAGGATGAAAACATCGATAAGCTCATACCAGATGAAATGGATGCAGGATACGACGATATCCTGGAAAAGATAAGAAGTGACCAGGAAGTGCATTTTACCGGCGGTATCGCAGGCACTAATTCCGGAAGTGTGATAAGGTGCGTGAATAACGGGTGCGTGGGATACAGGCATCTCGGATACAAAACCGGAGGAATAGCAGGCTATGAAAGAGGTATCCTGGACGGATGTAAAAATACCGGAACTATTAACGGCAGAAAGAATACGGGAGGAATAGCGGGACAGCTGGAGCCCTTTGTGAGTGATGTATTTAAGGAGGATTCATTTGAGAAGGTCATGGATGAATCCGATAAGCTCGTTGGATCCCTGACGACCCTTCAGGAAGAACTGAAGACAGAGGACGACAATATCCAGGAGAGGATAGATGCCATAAGAGGCAGCGCAGATACTCTGAGAAGCTCCATAAGCGGCTATAAGGATTATTACAGAGGAAAAGATGACGCAATGGAAGCAGAGATGAGGGAGCATACCGGCGCCATCAGGGACATCATTAACCGTATCGATCCGAAATTCAAAACGAAGAAGGCGGGAGACGCCCTCAGTGAACTGCAGGAGGACAGGAAGAAGATAGAGAGCCTTATGGAAGCCGCTGAAAAAGCTGTGGCCGGCGGTGTGCCAATAGATATGACAGGGTATATCGGCAGTATAAAAAGTATCTCTTCAGACATAAGGCAGCAAAGTAATACCCTTTTGGAGATCGCCCAGAACGCGGGGAAAGAGTATAACGAATTAAAGGACGAAGCAGCCTCCCTGAGGGACAGGAATAATTACTTTGACGATTTTTTAAGGAAAGCGTACGACAGCTACAAAGTGGACCTAAGGAGTACAGATGATGATCTCACATCACAGATCGATACCATTGCCGATGAAATGGATCTGTTAAATGATACCCTTAAGAATTCCGACAGCGTGGTGAGATCCCGCATGGACGATATCGTTGACTCGACACAGATCCTATCTGACGAGATAAATGAGGGCTTTGACGAGCTTACGGGCGAGATAGAGAGGATGCGGAACACGAAGGATCTGAATGACATCTTTGACGACATTTCCGATACTCCGGATGGAGAACCCGCAAAGGGGAAGATCACTTCCTGCGTAAATGAGGGGGATGTCATTACCGATATAAACGGAGGCGGTATTGCAGGCATGGCGGATACAGATCCTGATCTTTTCTCCGACTTTAAGGTGAATACCTCAGGAGACGTGAGCCTTAACCACGAAAAAACAAAGCTCGCGGTGATAACAGGATGTACGAACAGGGGCGCTGTCACTGTTAAGAATGACTGTGCAGGCGGTATCGCAGGCAGTATGGATATAGGAGCAGTGGAGAAGTCCTTTAACTTCGGGCCTGTTACCTCGGTTGACGGAGACTACTGCGGAGGTATAACAGGGAAAAGCGGATTCATGATAAGGGACTCCTTCTCCATGGCCGCTGTTTCCGGGAATGAATATGTAGGCGGCATAGCAGGATACGGAAGGTCCCTAAGAGACAATAAGGCTCTTTCCACTATTCCCGGTGGAGTAAAGGAGAGATTCGGCGCAGTGGCAGGAGACGTGGACAGGGAAGAAGAGACTGCCACCGTATCCGGGAATATCTTTGTGGATGACGGCGTGGGAGCTGTTAACGGGCTAACCTTCAGTAATGAGGCATCTGCCGTATCCTATGATGATTTTATAAATATCCCGGGGATCCCGAAGGAAGTAAAAAGCATGACAGTGTCCTTTATTGCTGACGGAGAGGTCATATCATCCTTAAAGATACCCTATGGGGGATCAGTAAAAACCGAGGACTATCCGGAAATACCCGATAAGGATGATAAATTCGGAGTATGGGAAAATAACGATCTTCAAAATGTGCGTCAGAATACGGTAGTAAATGCGGTATATGCTTCATACGTGACCACCATAGCATCTGATGAAGCTTTCCCGGTATTCCTCTTATCCGGGAAGTTCTTTAAGGACGCATCCGTTAAGTACAGTAAGACCGGAATTCCCGAAAAAGACGCGGAAGTGAATAACATGCCGGAAGGCTATATAGAGCCCCTTGCAAAATACAGCTTCAATATAGACTACGGTTACGATAAAGCAGATGATTCCGGTACGGTGGTAAGACTATTATCAGACGGATACGGGGATGGAGACACTGCAGCGGTGAGATCGGATGAGGGTGTCTATACTGTTATCAATACGGAAAGAGACGGGAGGTATCTGGTGTTCCCCTATGAATGTACAGACGGGGAAGGGGAATTCTATATATTAAAGGCAGCCCCGGATAAAAAGCTCATGATCTTTATAGTCACCGGTATCTGCCTCATATCTCTTATCATCCTTATACAGTTTATAAGGAAGTATATGCCGGGGAAGAATAAAGGATCCCGTACTACTGACCGAGAAGGCTGACGACGGCAGGATAATCAAACTGCTCATAGGCAGCCTTTATCTTTTCAAAGAGTTCCCTGTCTTCATCGGGAACGGTGTACTCTTTCAAAAGTTCAAAAATGGTATCCAGGCGGTCCGTATCATAGTTGGTCGCGGCGTCCAGGATATCTCCGTAGGTTTTATCAAGGTGGGACCTTTCTATAACAGGCTTTCCGGTGTTTTCCGGAAAAGCGTTCTTTATAACGGGGGAGAGGATATCCTTGATATCCCTGAATCCCTTCATGAAGCTCTCATGATTTTCTCTGATGTAATCCCGGTCCTCTGCCTTTCCGGCTTTCTCCAGTTCTTCCGCCAGGTCACCAAGGGACAGGGCACCTATGATCCTTAGGGAGCTCTTAAGAGCATGTATCCGGATAGTGTACTCTTTCAGATCTCCATCAGAGTAAAAGCGGTTTAGCTCAACTGCTCTGTCATCCGCGGAATCATGGAAGGCTTTTAAGAGAGAAATATAGGACTCTTTATCCGGGGCATTCTTTAATCCTGCTCTTATGTTTATGGGAGGATCAGTGAGGCACTTTAATTCATCGGGGATAATATTATCCCTGTCTATAGCTGCGTCATCATCTTTTGAAACAGATATTTTCTCATCGGGGATATATTTTAGCAGGAGGTCTTCAAGCTCAACGGAATTAATGGGCTTAGAAAGATAATCCTCAAAGCCTGCACTTATATACTGTTCTCTCGCTCCGGAAACAGCATTGGCAGTAAGGCAGACAGCCGGAGTGCCGCTATTCACACCCTTCATGCTGATGAGCTCCTTTAAGGTCTCTATCCCGTCTTTTTCCGGCATCATGTGGTCAAGGAAGATAACATCGTACTTTTTACTCCCGGCGAATACGAGGGCTTCATCCCCGCTTTCGGCAGTATCCACTTTGATACCGGTCTTCTTTATAAGGCTCTTAAATACCATGAGATTAAGGGAATTATCATCCGCCACGAGGATCGTAGCTTCAGGAGCCCTGAATCTCTCACGGTAACGCTTATGAGTGTTAAGGTGTTCATGGACGGATGCCTCGTAGTCACCCAGCTCCTCCCATGATGTGACACGCTGCTTCAGGGAGAAATAGAACTCCGATCCTTCACCGTATACGCTTTCCACCTGAAGGGAGGTCCCCATAAGCTCCAGGAGCTTCTTGGTGATACTCATGCCGAGACCGGTGCCTTCTATCTTCCGGTTTCTCTTTTCCTCTATACGTTCAAATTCCGAGAAGAGCTTTGGAAGGTCCTCGCTCTTTATGCCGATACCGGTATCCTTTACGGAAACCTTAAGGATCACGCTGTCAGGCTCCTCAGGCTTTTCATAGTGGACGCTGAAGGTGACACTTCCTTTTTCCGTATACTTTACGGCATTCGTAAGGATATTTGTGATAACCTGTTTTATCCTCACTTCATCACCGTTAAGGAAACGCGGGGTCTTTTTATCAAAATCGATGTTCAGGGTAAGCCCCTTCTTTACTGCCCGGGGAGAGATCATCCCCACAAGGGTGTTTAAGCATGTGGAAAGATCATAGTCGGCAGGTATTATCTCGATCTTTCCTGCGCCTATCTTTGAGAAATCCAGGATATCATTGATAATACCGAGAAGGGTCTTACCGGCGTTATCAATGTTTTCGGAATAGGTGAGGATAGCATCATCCTCCGCTTCCCTTAAGATCATTTCATTCATGCCAAGAACAGCGTTGATGGGAGTCCGGATCTCATGGGACATGCTGGCCAGGAAATCGGACTTTGACTGATTGGCTTCGTCTGCCGCCTGCCTTGCTTTCTCCAGATCTGACATGGACTGAAGTAGATTCCTGTAGTCCGGGGTTTCCACCCCGATATAGAAGATATAGAGACCGATGACTGCTCCGAAGTAGTTATAGAGGATACCGTTCCCCACACCGAAGGTATTCAGGAGTTCGAAGAGGATACTTCCTATAACCACCGTAAAAGCAAAGATGGAGGTCATCTGGGCCCTGGCGCTTAAGGTCTTTCTGAAAACCGTGAACAGCGTTAGACAGTAGATGAGATAATAAAGCTCAAATGCATAGCCCAGTATAACCCTGAATTCAATAGGGAAGGTAGTGAGAATGGCCTCTCCGTCATACAGAATGAACTGTCTCACATAGGCTGCAACGGAAAGGATGACACCCAATATCATGAGGAGGGTATTTATCCTGAAGAATAAAGGTCTCAGGCGGAAATCCCCAAAGAATCCCTCCATATAGAGAGCCATATAATAGGTGAGAAGGATATTTGCGAGATAAACGAAGAGAAGAAGGAAGAGCTGTACCCACACCGGGGTGGGAAACATTCCGGAATCCCTGAAAATATTATCGAGAATACTGATGAGGTTGCCGAGTATGATGGTAATGACAAAGGTACGGAATGTAAGGTTCTTATGCTGTTCGCCGCTTCCCAGGGCGCAGATAAGGATATAGAGAACGATACTGAAAATAAAAGCAGCGAGGCTGAAGGAAATATGAAGCAGTGTACTTATTTCTAATACGTTTGTCACCTTTCCTGTCCCCCTCGCTGTGATGATGGCAAATTATTATATATGTTAATGATCTTTACTTTCTGGCACACTCCGAAACACTGCCGCGGAGCACTCTTAAACCGTGATCCAGAGCTCCCATTATGAATCCCAGGCATTCTTCCACGGCTTTCGGACTTCCGGGAAGATTGATGATCAGTGTCTGCTTACGTATCACAGAAACGCCGCGGGTAAGCATTGCCCGGTCTGTAACATGCGCAGACTTTTGCCTGATGTACTCGGCGATACCGGGGGCATTCCTGTCAGCTACTTCGAGGGTGGCTTCCGGAGTGCAGTCCCTCATTGAGAATCCGGTACCTCCGCTTGTGATGATGAGATCCGCTTCCCGGCCGTCTGTCAGGCGGATAAGCTCAGTCTTTATACGTTCCGGCTCATCCGGGATCACTACGGTCTCTATCACTTCGTATCCACTGGCTTCCAGGATCTCTTTTGCCTTGGGACCGCTTAAGTCATCCCTTTTACCTGCTGAAGCCTTGTCGCTTAAGATCACCACCGCTGCCTGAAAAGGCCGGTCGATATCAGGATAGGTAACAGAGATACTGTCTCCTTTATTGATGGTGCCCCCCTTAAGGACCTCGGTAAATATACCCTGCCGGGGCATGATGCATTCACCCATACGCTGATAGATCTTGCAGTGGGTGTGGCACTCCTTTCCCTTCTGGGTGACCCGGAGCTTCGGGGCATCCTCACCTTCTCCTATGGTGAGGACTGTGCCTACGGGAAGCATGGTACATTCGATTCCGTCAACCACAATGTTTTCGCCGAAAGCACCGCTTGTGACACATGCACCCTTCCGGTTAAATTCATCCACACGGCTTCCGGACAGGAGACTAACCTGCCTGTGCCATTTTCCGGCATGGGCATCTCCCTGTATACCTTCGTTTTCTATAAGGATAGCCGAGTCCGCTTCAGTTTTCTCGGTTCCTCTTTTTTCACTCATGCAGATCGCGCGTATCTTTCCGGCTGCATTCTCCATAATATCCTCCGATAACGCCAGTTTACTTACGAAAAACTGTGCTCTCATTATAGCAAAGGGAGCATTACGTCACAAGTATAGTAAACGACAAAACTCTTTTCGTTTTGACTACTGAAGGGCTTCCTTATCCGTCATGTCCTCAGCTATGGCTATGACTCTCTCACGGTTTTCAAGGAATACCTTTACGATGGTGGGATCAAAGCTGGTGCCGGACCCCTCTTCGATTATCTTAAAGGCAGTGTCGTAGCTCATGGGTTCCTTATAGCTCCGCTTTGAGAGCAGGGCATCGAATACGTCTGAAACAGCCATGATACGCGCTGAAAGGGGTATATCCTCACCCTTAAGCCCCGTGGGATAACCTTTTCCGTCCCATTTCTCATGGTGATAGGTAGCCACGTTCAGGGCTTCCCTCAGATATCCGCTGTCGCCGGTAAGCTCAATGGAGCTCTCGATTATCTCCTTTCCGGCGGTGGTGTGCTTTTTCATCTCCTCAAACTCTTCATCAGATAGTCTCCCGGGTTTATTCAGTATAGCGTCTGAGACCTTTATCTTTCCGACATCATGGAGAGGAGCAGCGTGATTTACGCATCTGACGTATTCCTCGTCATTCATGTATTCGCTGTAGATATTATTCTCTTTAAGGAGTTCCTGAATGAGTCTCACATAGGCAGCTGTCTTTCTGATATGATCACCGGTGCACTTGTCCCTGCTCTCCACGAGATTTGCAAGGACGTAGATGAGGCCGCTCTGCATGTATTCGATCTGATCGCTCTTTTCCTTTACCTCTTCTAGGTATCTCACGGTATCGCCAAGAGTCTTTACCAGCACCAGATAGAGATTCTCCAGCTCGTCCGCAGTGGATATTTTTAGGGATTTCAGTCTGGCTACACTGTCTTCCAGTGCTTCCTCATTATTGTAGGCAAATTCGCCGGATGCGTGGGTCATGGCTCCCACCGGATAGGTGAGATGATAGTTAAAGAACCAGAGGGATAGTACCAGCACCAGTATAAAGAAGCCTATGAAGAGTGACAGTATCTTTGCTAAAAAGCTGATGCCGTTACTGATGATATCCTCCATGCTGATATCCGCGCAGGTGTAGCACACGCAGTTTCCGTTACTGTCGTACACAGGCTCATAATCTGTTAAGAGCCAGCCATAGCGGTCATTTACGATAATGGGATCAATGGATCTGCCTGCCAGTAGATCAGGTACATGGGGCAGGAAATCATCTTCGTAGGGCATCACCGTTCCCGGGGCTTCTCCCATGACTCCGTCGGTATCGATGTCAAATACGACCTCGTATCCCTCGGGAGTCATTTTATACACATAGATAAACCTGATGCTGGGAGAACTCTTAAGGATCTCTGCGAGCTTTTTTTCCACAGCAATATATTCAGGGGAGTCCTCACCCATTTCTATATAGTCATCGATAAGATCAGGGTCTATGGATGCCGCAGCGATCTTTGATGCATTGATGCCCATTTCCTTATACTGTTCCATGGCCTGATCCCGGTACAGTACGAAGCTAATGGCAGATGTGGCTACGGTTATGAAAAGCATGATAAAGCAGACGAGAAGTGATATCTCATTCTTTAAGGAAAGCCCCCTTGTGCCGGTGCTCTTTACCTCATTTATCTCCTCGTCACTTAAGGGTTTCTGCCGCCAGTCCGTGAGGCTCAAAAGAGACGCGGTGTCCTTTGGCATTACCTTCATCAGGCCGTAGGCAAGGACAAGGGTTATCAGCTTGTCAACCAGGTCCAGGAGAAAGTCACCGGTGATCTGTTTTATAAATCCCTGCTCGGAAGGACCGAATATGAACCAGGTAAGAACGGAACCCACCACGCCTCCGAAAAAGGCCAGAAAAGGAACTGTCACCAGGGACTTAAAGAAGCTCTTAAAGAAGCCCTTCTCCGCAAAAAAGCTCGCGGTGATGGCTATCAGTACGCTTATACCCGCATAGTACATATTTGTGATATCCGCGGTGGAATTGATGATGTTTGTGATGTAGCCCACGAATATCCCGGGGAGATATCCTCCCAGTACCGCGCCCAGAAGCGTTCCGATATTATCGATATAAAGGGGGAGACCGAAGTGTTTGACGATCCTGTTTAGTGCGATATTTATAAAGACGAAAAGGAGGTAGACCAGTACCAGCTTTACCTTGTGATGATTCTCAATCTTTTTGACGTTTGTATACATATGTGCACCTTAAAAATGTCCTGAGATATTAACAGCCAACACGTTTATTATATCTCTTTTTATACGGAATGTAACAGATTCTTTTTATAAGAGAACGATCTAAAAGAAAAGCTTCAGAAGGGAACGGAGACCTATGAGTATCAGTATGATACCGCCCAGAATCCCGGAACCTGATCTGAAACGGTCACCGAAAACCCTGCCGATCCAGACACCGGCTACGGAGATAAAGAACGTGATAACTCCTATGACGCCTGCCGCGAAGAGCGTATTTGCAAGAGGTGATGAATCCAGGACCTGGACGGGGACAGCCACAAAGGTTACTCCCACAGCCAGGGCATCGATACTGGTGGCTACAGCCATCATGAACATTGTTCTGATGTCAAAATCCGGCGACACTTCCTCTTCGGGAGAAAGTGCCTCCCGGATCATATTCCCACCTATGAGAGAGAGGAGGATAAATGCCACCCAGGGAGCAACCAGACTGATGAGCTTTTCGATATTGGATCCCGCAAGGTAACCTAAAAGAGGCATCATCGTCTGGAATGATCCAAACCAGATGCCGCATAATAGATATTTCTTAGCGGAGAGCTCTTTTGCAGACAGTCCCTTGCATATGGATACAGCAAAGGCGTCCATGGCAAGTCCGACAGATAACAGCAATAATTCCCATAAACCCATGTCATACATGATAGCATCCTGATGTCATTCAGACAATCATTTATTCTGTCATCAGATTCTATGAGCCGGAGGAAGATGATATGGAGCATACGGGACTTGAACCCGTGACCTCCTCCATGCCATGGAGGCGCGCTCCCAACTGCGCCAATGCCCCGGTGGTGATATTATATCACGTTTCAGCGAATTGGGGAAATGACGATACATTGGAGAGAGGCGGGGAAGATCAGAAGCGCACCTGACGGAGCCGAACAGGGGAAGCGGATCATAGAAGATAAGATGATGAAGGAGAGATACAGAGAAAGAAACCGATAAAGCCGGAGGATCCGGAAAAGAAGAGAGCAGGGGTCACTCTGTCAGGATAAATGTGGTACGTCTGAGGGAATTGGCTATACGCATAACCGCAGAGTACAGGAGCCCTATACTGTATATGATAAGTGCAGTATGTGTCTGCTTGATATAGACAAAGCAGGAAATTGCCAGCAGGAAATCAACTATACCATGGGTGAACTTCATCTTCCACGGCCCCAATACCGTCCTTCTCGCTTCCAGTGCCCTTAAAATTTCCACTATTCCGGAGAATGCGTGCAGCACCACCAGATAGAGAAGGATGTAGATCTTTGGAACATCTGACATGGAGCCTGTGAGAAGTGCAAAGTCAAGCACTATTACACCCTGGGCAAGGATCATCTTTCCTCCAACCATATGTCTGGCCATGGTGAAATAGAAAACTATATTCCTAACCCCCCTTATCAAGAGTCCCGTCGTCAAAACAGCCATAACAAAGACATACGCTTCATCGCTCGGAGCCACGATAAATATTAATGCGACCACGATCATTATCAATCCGATAAATATATTTCTGATCCTTTGAAAAACAGTCACTTCTTATTCTCCTCTGAAAAATCTCCGGAAAAAGCTTTTCCCCGCTACTCCGGCAAGCTTATTCCCTGACTTAACGATCTCATCGATCACCATTCCCTTATGGACTATAGCGCCATGGGTAAATTTACCGATAAAGGTATCATTTTTTTCTTTCTTTGATGCTTTTGTGTATTCGTCAAAGTACCTGTCAATGACGAAGTCATCTATTTCCTGACCTGACAGCTCCTCCCCGAATGCTTTCCAGTCATCACTGGCAAGGAGCTGCCTTTTATTGATGATACCCTGTATCCTTTCCCTGTATGGAGCAATGGCATCCGTATCATAAGTGTCCTTTTCGAATGAAGGGTTTACGCCCATTATATACTTCATGGCATAGATCATCTGGGTAAATGCTTTCATATAATCTGAAGGGTTATCCTTCGTTATCTCCGCATATTCTCCCCATGCAGGCAGGTATCTGTAGCGCACGAAGCTGTAGTCAGGCAGATGCCCGGCTCTTCCGTGTCCGAGATTCATTATGGAATTTTCACTGCTCTGATACAGGCTGTTTGTATATATGCTGTTTTCAAGGTCATCAGGAGAAGATGCCTTATGCACGAATTTGATCTGTTTTTCCTTATAGCCGTCTCCGTCAGGCAGCAGCTCGTAGAATACATAATTCGTATTATTGATGACAAGGGACGGGGTCCCGGCAAAATTGGTATGAGCCCAGGTGTCTGCGAGAACGTGCATGGCTATCCCAACTGACTGTGCGGGCATTCCTTTGGCAAGTTCCACGGTCTTTACCACAAGATCACCGTTCGGGCCGCATATCAGTCTGTATTTATTTCTGTAGTGCTTCGTACAGTTCTTCTTTTCAGCCATCAGATCTCTTGGCAGAAAGTGAAAAGAGGACCATATCCTTGTGATATCCTGAAGCCCCACGGGATCAGTCCTGGCATCCATGAGCTCCAGCTGCAGCTGTGTGGTAGCAGCATCGAAAGGTCCCTTGATCTTCGCTAAAAGAGTCCTCGAGCACACATCCACAAACTGGGCACTGTAAGCTATATCAAGGCTTTCCTCGTGTGAATAACCTGCGATAAAGGATGCGCAGTACGTTGCGTAATAGTGAAAATCTTCCTGCATATGTCAGCTTTCTCCCTTGATTCTTTTTATCCTGACCGTAGAAAGGATCACCCCTATAAAGAAATAGGTGGTAGTGATATCAACAAGCAAAGATGCCAGGGTTGTATCGAGCTTTTCTAAATCCTGCAGGGCTGTTATGTATGATCCCAGACTGAGAACAGATAATACGCATATTATTATCGCAGCAATATAATAGCCTCCTTTGTATTCCTTTCCTCTTGCGGCTCTTATGGCATTTAAACCGATATACAAATGCACACTCATGACCAGAACGGAGATTATGGCTACTATAGCGATCACTATGATCATGACAAACATGATCGACTGCGGATCTTCATCATCAGGATTAAGAAAATCTTTTGTGTTCATGAAGAGCCCGATAAGGACTCTTACGATACTCCAGGCGCCCATAATGATCACGCCCATACCGCTGACATTCAGATCGTCTTCATATTTCCTGAGCTCGGCTTTTTCAGTGTTCATTGATAGTTCTCCAGATCTTTTTCCGAACAGAAAAAACTGCATATCTCAGGGTACAGCGCTTCGCCGGTAACCCTGTCAAACAAGCCATATTCAGATCTGTCTCCGTCATCCCACCATAAACAGGGAATAGAATTACCATTGATCTTATCAAGATAATACTTACACCATTCTGTCCGGTCTTTCTCGTTATCTGTCTTATTCAGGCAGGCAAATTCCGTTACTATCACTCTCAGACCTGTTTGATCCATGAACTCTCTAAGATCCTGTTCCAGTGTATCGATCTCTTCCACATCCTCAGGATCATCCATGTTCCATGTGTTTTTATCATGGGTTTGGGTAAATGAATGAGGCAGATAAGCGTGTACACCTATTATCAAATGAGTGTCAGAAGGGATCCTGATATCAGACAGGATCTTTTTACTTGAGCCTGTATGGTACCCGCCGACTATGAGATACCTCTTCAGATTCTTTCCGCCGGTACCTCTTACGGCTTTTATAAAAGCATTGTTCAAAAGGGACAGGCAGAAAGCAGTGTCGCTATCACCGTCACCCCACTCGGTATCTGTGTCTGTATCATAGAGCCTTGGCTCATTCATCCCCTCGAAGATGAGCTTTTGATCATAATCCCTGAATTCAGTGGCGATCTGCTTCCATATGCGGAATAACCTGTAAATATTTCTGTCCAGGTCTTCGTATCCGGGATACATGATCCTGTCATGATGCATATCCAATATGATATACATATCCCTGCTATATGCGTAATTCACCACCTGTTTCACCCTGCTGAGCCAGGCTGTGCGTATCATACCGGTACTATCCATATGTATATCCCAGGTGACAGGTATACGTATGAGCCTCACTCCGTCTTCATAAAGCGCATCGATATAGTCCTCACTGATGGCCGGGTTTCCCCAGAGAGTCTCCGTCTCCAGATCCTGAACAGAATCCTCCTCTGAATAAAAGGTATCGAGTGAATTTCCGATATTGATCCCGTTTGGCAGGTTTTTTACAAATTTGGCGGTCTCTTTTTTCGCTTTTCCTTCTTCATCCATAAGGGAGCGCAGTAGATTTTTCCGCTTACCAAATTCATCAAAATATCCAAGCTCATCCATTTTATTAAATACGAGCTTTCCAAGGAGTCCGTATCCCTCTTTTGTGAGATGTACAGAATCTGACATTAGTGACGGCGGTACACTGCAGCTTTGGACAGCTTCAAGGTCTTTGCTATCATACAGGAGACCCGCTTCATCCATACCATAGAAAGCAAGGTACGAACGCAGACTTATATAATGCTCTCTG
>Ga0310691_10003323_pt1 | contig 19521 bp, 10 predicted proteins | sample 176DNAGHGlowgp2_FD_203887 | JGI IMG/M metagenome (GOLD analysis project Ga0310691, IMG submission 203887) | Sheep rumen microbial communities from Palmerston North, Manawatu-Wanganui, New Zealand - 1766 DNA GHGlow gp2 (v2) (version 2) | ecosystem: Host-associated > Mammals > Digestive system >...
GAATACGGGGGGGTAGATAAGAAACACCAGTTCGAGTTGGGTGTCGGCGGACGCTACTACATCATCCAGAACGGTCTCTACTTGGGTCTGAGTGCATCATATGCTTTCAATAGATTGTATAATGCAGAACAAGACCGCATGAAGAACTATCATTACTGCTACATCACCCCAGAACTTGGCTATGCCTTCTTCCTCGGTGAGCATGTCACCATCGAGCCCGCGATATATTACAGCATGGCGGTTAACGACTTTGCAAACTACTCTAAAGTCGGACTCCGCATCGGTGTCGGCTACTACTTCTAAGACTCGGAAATACGCGGAAATAGCGTGGAACCCGTGCTATTTCCGCGTTTTTCCGTGATTCTTTGACCTACTAACTATAAAACCTTTTATACAGAATGAAAACAAACCTTAGTTCACAAATCACCCTTGACCGCGTGTCGCCCCGCTACTACCGCCCCGACGGCACCATTGAGCGTAGCGTGCTCACACGCTTCGAGAAACTTCCCACTGACATCTATGCCACCATCGAAGAGGGGGCACAGGAAGTGGCACTGAAGGTGGCGGCCACCATTCGCCAGCGCCAGCGCGAGATTCGCGCCTGCACCATCGCCTTCTCGGGCGGTGCCACCATGACGGAGGTCTTCAACCACCTCGTGCGCATGCATCAGGAAGAAGGCCTCAGCTTCCAGAATGTCGTGGCCTTCGTGACCCACGAGTACTACCCGCTGCCCGCTGACAGCGTGCAGAGCAATCTGAAGACGCTGAAGGAACAGTTCTTCGACCGCGTGGATATTCCTTCGCAGAACATCTACCCCCTCGACGGCACCATACCGCAGGAGCGCGTCACGGAGCATTGCATGGCCTACGAGAAGGTGATCGAGCAGCTGGGCGGCATAGACATCGCCCTCCTCGGCATCGGACGTATGGGTAACATTGCCATGAACGTCACAGGCTCACAGCGCAACAGCCACACGCGCCTCGTGCTCCTCGACGCCACCTGCCGCGCAGAGGCCGTCAAGGTCTTCGGCAACGAGCAGAACGTGCCCGTATGCGCCATCACGATGGGCGTCAGCACCATCCGCAAAGCCCGCAAGATCTTCCTCCTGGCATGGGGCGATGAGAAGGCCGATGTCATCAAGAATGCCGTGGAAGGCGAGATGACCGACGCACAGAGCGCCACCTTCCTGCAGATGCACAACAACGTGGAGGTGGTCCTCGACCTGAGCTCCGCCGCTAACCTCACGCGTATCCGTCGCCCGTGGCTGGTCACCAGCTGTGACTGGGACGACAAGCTCATCCGCTCCGCCATCGTATGGCTCTGCCAGAAGACGGGCAAGCCTATCCTGAAGCTCACCAACAAGGACTACAACGAGCACGGACTCGGCGAGCTCCTCGCCCTCTACGGCTCCGCCTATGAGGTGAACATCAAGATCTTCAACGACCTGCAGCACACCATCACCGGCTGGCCCGGCGGCAAGCCCAATGCCGACGACAGCAACCGCCCGGAGCGTGCGAAGCCTGCGCAGAAGCGTGTCATCATCTTCTCGCCGCACCCCGATGACGATGTCATCTCGATGGGTGGCACGCTGCAGCGTCTGGTGAAGCAGAAGCACGAGGTGCACGTGGCCTACGAGACCAGTGGTAACATTGCCGTGGGCGATGAAGAGGTGTTCCGCTTCATGCACTTCACGAAGGGCTTCAATGACCTCTTCGAGGAGGGCAAGAACGAGACCATCAACGCCCGCTACAAGGAGTTCATCGACTTCATCAACAAGAAGAAACCCGAGGACTTTGACACGCGCGACATCTTAGAGGTCAAGGGCCTCATCCGTCGTGGCGAGGCACGCATCGCCAGCATGTACAGCGGCATACCTCTGGAGCGTGTACACTTCCTGAACCTGCCCTTCTATGAGACGGGTAAGATTCAGAAGAACCCCATCAGCGAGGCGGACGTGGAGATCGTCCTCAACCTGCTGCGCGAGGTGAAGCCTCATCAGATCTTCGTGGCCGGTGACCTGGCCGACCCCCACGGCACACACCGCGTGTGCACCGACGCCGTCCTTGCCGCCATCGACATCGAGAAGGAGGCCGGCGCAGAGTGGCTCAAGAACTGCCGCATCTGGATGTACCGTGGTGCATGGGCAGAGTGGGAGATTGAGCACATCGAGATGGCCGTGCCTATCTCGCCCGAGGAGCTGCGCACAAAACGCAACGCCATCCTCAAGCACGCCAGCCAGATGGAGTCAGCTCCCTTCCTGGGCAACGACGAACGTCTGTTCTGGCAGCGCGCCGAGGACCGCAACCACGCCACGGCAGAGCTCTACAGCAGTCTCGGCTTAGCGGCCTATGAGGCCATGGAGGCCTTCGTGCAATATCACCCGCTGTAAGTGAAAAATTAAAAGTGAAAAATTAAAAATTAAAAGTGAAAGAAGAAAGGCAGCCAGTTGGCTGCCTTTCTTCTTTATTAGAATGCTGCGTTCTTCGGTGTGCGGGGGAAGGGGATGACATCGCGGATGTTCTGCATACCCGTCACGAAGAGGATGAGGCGCTCGAAGCCGAGACCGAAGCCGGCATGGGGGCAGGAGCCCCAGCGGCGCGTGTCGATGTACCACTCCAGGTGGGAGCGGTCCATGCCGCGGCGCTCAATCTCGCCCATCAGCTTGTCGAGGCTCTCCTCACGCACGCTGCCACCGATGATCTCGCCGATGCTGGGGAAGAGGACGTCGGTGCCCTGCATGGTCGGGCCGGGGGCCACGCAGCCCTTGTAGCCCACGCTGCCTTCACCCTGAGGTGCGTTCTGCTTCATGTAGAACGATTTGATGGCGGTGGGGTAGTCGGTCATGATGACGGGGCGCTTGAAGTGCTCCTCCACGAGGTAGCGCTCGTGCTCGCTGGCGAGGTCGTCGCCCCAGTTGCAGGGGAACTCGAACTTCTTGCCGTTCTTGATGGCTTCCTGCAGGATGTTGATACCCTCGGTGTAGGGCAGGCGCACGAAAGTCTCCTTCAGCACACCCTGGAGGCGCTCCAGGAGCGTCTTGTCAATCATCTGGTTGAGGAAGGCGAGGTCGTCCTGGCAGTGGTCGAGGGCCCAGCGCACGCAGTACTTGATGAAGTCCTCCTCAAGGTCCATGAGCTCTTCCTGGTCCATGAACGCTATCTCGGGTTCTATCATCCAGAACTCGGCCAGATGGCGCGGCGTGTTGCTGTTCTCGGCACGGAAGGTGGGACCGAAGGTGTAGATGGCACCGAGGGCCGTGGCACCGAGCTCGCCTTCGAGCTGTCCGCTCACGGTGAGGCTGGTCTGCTCGCCGAAGAAGTCATCGTCGTAGATGATCTTGCCGTCCTTGTCCTTCTTCAGGTCGTAGAGGTTCTTCGTCGTCACCTGGAACATATTGCCGGCACCTTCGCAGTCGCTGGCGGTGATGAGCGGTGTGTGGAAGTAGAAGAAGCCGTGCTCGTGGAAGTAGGTGTGGATGGCCATCGCCATGTTGTGGCGGATGCGCATCACGGCACCGAAGGTGTTCGTGCGCAGGCGCATGTGCGCGTGCTGGCGCATATATTCAAAGGTCTGTCCCTTCTTCTGCATGGGGTAGGTGGCATCGCACGCGCCGAGGACCTCGATCTTCGTGGCCTGGATCTCCACAGCCTGTCCGGCGGCGGGGCTCTCTACGAGCTTTCCTTCGACGCTGATGCAGGCTCCGGTGGTGATGAGCTTCACCGTGGCCTCGTCGAAGTTCTGGTCTTCACCCACAATCTGGACATTCTTGATGGTGGAACCATCGTTCAGTGCGATAAAGAAGATGCCTTTGGAGCCACGCTTTGAACGCACCCAACCTTCAACGAGTATATCGCTGCCGTAGTCTGTACGCTTCAGCGCATCTATAACTTTTGTACGTTGCATTATAGTTTAAAGTTTAAGGTTTAAAGTTTAATGAGGTTTGTTCTGCTGCTTGCGATGTTTGCCGTCTAAGACTTTAGGTCTTAAGGTCTTTCCCTTAAACCTTAAACTTTAAACCTTAAACTTCGCGCGCAGCGCGAGCTCTTACTCAAACGCGCCCATGCGGAGCATGTTGACTTCGTCCTCGGTGAGGTAGCGCCAGTCGCCGCGCTTGAGGTTCTTCTTGGTGAGGCCGGCGAAGAGGACGCGGTCGAGGCGCGTGACCTTGTAGCCGAGGTGCTCGAAGATGCGGCGCACGATGCGGTTGCGGCCGCTGTGGATCTCGATGCCGATCTGCTTCTTGTCCGTCTCGGAGGCGTACTCCACAGCGTCGGCGTGGATCTCGCCGTCGTCGAGGGTGATACCCTCAGCAATCTGACGCATATCGGCGGCCGTGACGTTCTTGTCGGTGTGTACGTGGTAGATCTTCTTCTTCAGGAACTTCGGGTGCGTGAGCTTGCTGGCCAGCTCGCCGTCGTTGGTGAGCAGGAGCACACCCGTGGTGTTGCGGTCGAGACGGCCGACGGGGTAGATGCGCTCGTCGCAGGCACCTTTCACGAGATCCATGACCGTCTTGCGGTTCTGGGGGTCGTCGCTCGTGGTGACGTAGTCCTTGGGTTTGTTGAGGAGGACATAGACCTTCTTTTCGATCTTCACGGGCTGGTCGTGGAACTTCACCTCGTCGGTGCGCTTCACCTTCGTGCCGAGCTCTGTGACGACGACACCGTTGACGGTGACGACACCGGCCTCGATGAATGTGTCAGCCTCACGACGTGAGCAGACGCCGGCGTTGGCGAGGTATTTATTCAGACGGATAGGTGCTTCGGGGTCGATGTGTGCCTCGGAGTACTCGATGCGCTTCTTGAAGCTGTACTTGGCATTGGGATCGTAGCCGGGCGTATGCTGACGACGGGGACCGCCGAAGCCGCGCTGCTGGCCGAAGCCGCCGCGACCCTGGTAGCCACTACGACCTTGGTAGCCGCCCTCACGGTTGAAGCGGGGTTTGTAGCCACCCTCGTGCTGCTGGTAGCCACCCTCGCGGTTGAAGCGGGGCTGGTAGCCGCCTTCGCGCTGCTGGTAACCGCCCTCACGGTTGAAGCGGGGTTTGTAGCCGCCCTCGCGCTGCTGGTAGCCGCCCTCACGGTTGAAGCGGGGCTTGTAGCCACCTTCGCGCGGCTGGTAGCCGCCTTCACGGTTGAAACGGGGCTGATAGCCACCCTCACGGGGTTGATAGCCACCTTCACGGTTGAAACGGGGTTTGTAGCCGCCTTCGCGCTGCTGGGCACCGCCCTCGCGGTTGAAGCGGGGCTGGTAGCCACCCTCACGGGGCTGGAATGTGCGGCGTTCACCTTCGGCATTGCTGCCGTAAACGGGTCTCTGAATACGTGGGCGCGGAGTGCGTGCGCCGTTCTCGTGTTTTTCTTCGTTGTTTTCCATTTTCTTTTTCTTCAAATGTTTAATTGTTCACTTTTAATTGTTCACTTTTAATTGTTCACTTTTAATTTTTCACTTTTCACTTTTCACTTTTCACCTTTCATTATTCACATTCCCGTGTAATTACTGGGTGTTATCTGGCGCAGCTCGGCTTTCACAGCCTCACTGACGTCAAGGGTTTCAATGAATGCGGCGATGCTCTCGTGGCTGATGGCAGCGCCGGTGCGGGTGAGCGCTTTCAGCGTCTCGTAGGGGTTGGGGTAGCCCTCGCGGCGCAGGATGGTCTGGATGGCCTCTGCCACCACGGCCCAGTTCTGCTCCAGGTCGGCGCGCAGGGCTTCCTCGTTGAGGAGCAGCTTGCCGAGGCCCTTGAGGGTGCTTTGAATGGCGATGACGATATGCCCGAGGGGCACGCCGACATTGCGCAGTACGGTGCTGTCGGTGAGGTCGCGCTGCAGGCGGCTCACGGGCAGCTTCGTGGAGAGATGGTCGAGGATGGCGCCGGCGATGCCCAGGTTACCCTCGGAGTTCTCGAAGTCGATGGGGTTCACCTTATGCGGCATGGCGCTGGAACCTACCTCGCCGGCCTTCACCTTCTGGCGGAAATAGCCCATGGAGATGTACTGCCATACGTCGCGGTCGAGGTCGATGATGACGATGGCGATGCGGCGCAGGGCGTCGAAGAGGGCGGCCAGGTTGTCATAGTTGGAGATCTGTGTTGTCCACTGCTCGCGCTCCAGGCCCAGGTGCTTAGCCACAAAGTCGTTGGCCAGCTGGCGCCAGTTCAGGTCGGGGTAAGCCACGTGGTGGGCGTTGAAGTTACCCGTGGCGCCGCCGAACTTCACCGTGATGGGCGTGCGGCGCAGCAACTCCAGCTGCTGGTGCAGGCGGTAGGCGAAGACCTCTATCTCCTTGCCCAGACGTGTGGGCGAGGCAGGCTGACCGTGTGTCTTGGCCAGCATGGGGATGGCCTGCCACTCGTCGGCATAGGCGTCGAGCTGTGCGATGAGCTTCTCCAGCATCGGCACGACCACCTCCGTCAGCGCATCCTTGATGGAGAGGGGCACGCTGGTGTTGTTGATGTCCTGCGAGGTGAGGCCAAAATGAATAAAGTTTAAAGTTGAAGGTTTAAAGTTTAAGGTGGAAGCTTGAAGCTTTTCCTTGATGAAGTATTCGACTGCCTTTACATCATGGTTCGTGACGGCTTCGATGTCCTTCACGCGCTGGGCATCCTCGAGGGAGAATTCCTGGTAGATGGCGCGCAGGGCAGGGAAGAGGTCGCGGGGGAAGTCCGCCAGCTGCGGCAAGGGCAGCTCGCAGAGGAAGATGAAATACTCGATCTCCACCCTCACGCGATAGCGGATGAGGGCATACTCGGAGAAATACTTGTCAAGGGATTCTGTTTTCGTGCGATAGCGGCCGTCAATCGGTGAGATGGCCGTCAGGGCTGTCAATTCCATAGCAAGAGTGCGCTCACGCGCGTTACGTTTATTAGTTATACCTTATTATATATAATACGTGTAATGCTGTTTCTCTCGAAAAGCGCCGCGAAGGTACAAAATTATGGACAAAGGACAAAGGACAAGGGACAATTATTTTACTTCGCTCCTCACTTTCTTGCTTTAGCGCAAGATTTGTAGGCCCTTGTCCCTTGTCCCTTGACCCTTGACTATCGCGTCAGCGTCAGCTTGAGGTTGAAGCCAAAGTCCTGAGTGATGGTGGGGTAGGCGGAGGAGGAGAGGAGGGGCTGGTTGCGCTGGCGGTCATAGAAGAGAGATAGCGTGACGTAGCGACTGATGGCGTAGTCAGCGGCGAAGCTGGCCTTGATGGCGCGGTTACCCATGGTGGCCTCGGAGGTGCCGGTCTGGATATTGCGCGTAATGGCATCCTGGTCGCGGTAGGAGAAGTCGAAGCGCAGGTTCAGGGAGTGCGCGAAATTGCTCTTGCCGCTGGACTTGCTGCTGGACGAGGCGTTGCTGCTCTTGCTGTCGTCCTCCTTGCCCTTGCGGCCGCCCTTGCGCTTGTTCTTGGCGGAGGCCTTCTGGCTGCTGCTCTTATGCTTGAAGAGGGAGCCGATCTTGAGGTCGTTGACCTTGTAGCCCCATCCGAAGACGATGTCTGCGCTACTGGCCTCGTTGATCTGCGCGGCGGTCATGGAGAGGGTGAGGACGCGCGTCTTGCGGTACTCGAGCTTGAAGGTCATATTGTTCTGCATCGTGACATTGAGTCCGATGAGGGGCGAGAAGGCTTCGTTGATGGTGACGGTGGAAACGTCGTAGGGCGACGAGGGCGTGTAGAGTCCGGTGGTGGTGTTGAGGACATAGCCCATATCCTCGCCGGCCATGCAGGACACCCACGAGGCGTAGCTGTTGAAGGAGCCGATGCTATAGACGCTCTTGTAGCCGTGGGTGAGGGTGATGCTCTTGAAGTGGTCGCGGACCCAGGGCAGGTTGCCGAGACCCTTGTAGCTGAGGCTCCAGTTGGGGAGCACGCGTGCGAGGCTGGGGAAGAGGTCGAGGGGTGTTGTGGAGGCACGGCCGCCGGTGTAGGCTGCCAGGAAGGCGGGGACCATCACGTCGGCGCTGTACTTGTTGACGGTGCCGTTGGCGGGGTCGAAGGTGCCGGTGTTGCCTGTGCCCTCGGGGTAGGTGGTGCCGGCATAGCGTGCTTCCACGCGCTTCTGGATTACATCGAGGTAATCAACGAAGCGGCGGAAGGGCTCACTGTTGTAGCCGTCGTCGGCGGTGCCACGGCGGGAGAAGGCGGTGGCGAGGGAGACAGTGGTCATGTTAAAGGAGCCGGTGAGGCTGGTGGGACTGCCCTCGTACATGAACTGTATGCTCTTGCTGCGGTTCATCGTGCGGCTGGCGCTGACGTCGATCTTCAGGTCGGGGAGGGGCTCCACGGTGGCCTTGATCTGTATGTCCTCCATGGCGGCGGTGGTGGCGGGCGATGCCACGCTGTCGCTGTTGAGGAGCCATCCGCGGTCCTGAGCGCGTGCGATGTAGCCGTCGCCGACGAAGCCGAAGGCGAAGTCGAGGCCCGGCGCCCAGACATTGTCTTGCCTCTTCTGGCCGAGCATGCCGCCCACGCCAGGCATATAGCTGGGCAGCGAGAGGGCGTAGGTGTTGCGGTAGCTGACGCTCACGTTGCGAATCATCATCAGGAAGCGCGCGCCGGCCTGCGCCCACTGGTACCATTTCTCATCCTCGAGTTTCGGCTTGGCGACGACGTTGACGCGCAGCTTCAAGGAGGAAGACCCACCCTGCCCTTCGGGCATCCCTCCCGTTAGGGAGGGAGAGCCTGCGGTTGAGAGGCTGTCTGTAGCAGCGAGGACTGTGTTGTCGGCCTTGACCATAGGCGTGATGGGCAGGCTGTCGAGAGCCGCGATGCGGTCCTCGATGGCAGCGATGCTGTCCTGCTCGCCGAGTTTGCGCCAGCGCTTGAGGGCTTTTTGCAGCGCCTGGATGGTGTCGCGGCGCTCCTTCTGTGCTGCGGCCATCGCCTTCTTCTGCTCCTGCTCTGCCTTGCGGGCAGCCTGCTGCAGTTCGCGCGGCGGCAGGATGCGTATGGTGTTCTCATCGACGCGCTTGTACTGGATGGGATAGCTCTTGCCGTTCTCATCCTTGGCGGTGACGATGATGCGCTTGCTCTTCTGGCCATGTTTCAGCTCGATGGCGCTGTCGGGCAGCAATACCACCTCGCCGGCAAAGCCCTTGAACTGTTTGTTCTTCTGTGTGCTGGTGCCGCGGGCATTGGTCTGCGGCTTGGCCTTCGTGGGGTCGTTGAGCGCCTGCAGCGCGGTGCTGTCGCCGGCGGCGGCTTTCTGCTGCGCCTCCGCGAGGGCCTTGGCGGCGGCCTCCTTCTCCTTCTTCTTCGCTTCCTTCTCCTTCTTCTTCTCCTGGTCTTTCTTCTTACCCTCGCTCTTGATGGTCGAGGTGGAGAAGCGTTTGTTGGCTTCCTTTAGGAAGGTGGAGTGGTTGTAGAGCGTTTCCAAGTTCAGCTTGCCATTGACATTGATGCTGCGCTGGTTGCGGATACTGTTGCCGAGGGTGCTGCCGTCCTCCTGCTGTGCGCCGCGCTGCCAGCCGTAGGTGGCCTGGTAGGTGCCATCAACGCTGATCCAGTCCGTGAGCGGTATCTTCTCGAAGGGCACCTTGTAGGATGCCTGCACGCTCTGGTTGTAGTCGAGGGGCGTGCCAAAGTGGCGGATACTGCGCCAGACGCTGTCCTTCCACGCGGTGTATTGGTCGGGGTAGAGGTCTTTGTTGACGGGCACGTAGGGCTCCTCGATCTCGGCGTGTGTGCCGCTCTGGAAACTGAAGTGGAGGGCTTTCGTGAGGTCCCAGCGCAGGCTGAACTCGCGGTTCCACAGGAAGGAGGGTGTCCAGCGTAAGGGGATGGAATTGGGCGTTTCCAGGTTGTCCATATCACGCTCCTGAATCTCGTAGTAGGTGCGGACGATGTCCGTGTTGAAGGTGAGACTCTGCGGTGCGTAGTTGAAGTTCTGGTCCTTGATGATCTGCAGCCACTTGCTCTTCGACTTCATCTTCTTGAAGGGCTCCCACGCCTTCCAGTTGGGCGTCCAGCTGTAGTTGAGGCCTCCGCGCCAGCTCTTGTCGTGCTCATAGACGGTGGTCTCACCCGTGTTGTAGGTGTGCTGCTGGCTGTAGTTGAGGGTGAAGTTGGCGGGATCCCAGGGCATGGGGTGCTTGCGCGACTGTATGTTGACCTTGACGCCCGTGAGGGACAGGTTCTTCGACACCTGCTTGCGGGTGGTGAGGCTGGTGATGCTGTCGCGCTCGTGCTCCGTGGTGGTGGCGTCGAGCGTCTCACTCAGGAGCATATCGGTGTCCAGCGGGTTGTACTTGGGTTTGATGGTCTCCTTGGCGTAGCTGTAGTAGAAGGGCACGCTGACCTTGGCCTTCGGCGGCAGCAGCTTGCCGAGGTCCACCTGGGTGGTGATGTTGTACTCGTAGGTGTCCTCGTTGGAGCGTTCCTCCACGCTCTGCTCGATGCCGCCGAAGCCGGCTTTCTCGACGTGGCCCGTGAGGTTGACCGAGCCGAGGTCTGAGAGTTGTATGTTCAGCGCGGCCTGTGCGGCCCAACCACCTTCGTTGGAGAACTCCTGCAGGCGCAGCTCGTTGGCCCACACCTCCACGGCCTTCACGGCGCGGCCGTTGTTGCGCACACCGATCATGATGGTCTTCACCTCGCCGAGCGTGGGGTTACCCATCACGGAGATGCGGTTGCTGGGGCAGTCGCTGTCGAACTCCGAGTACTCGCGGTTGTAGCTGGCGTTGCCGAGGCTCTTCTCGCGGTTGCGGTTCTTCTTGACGGCGGTGAACTTGCTGAGGTCCATATCCACCATGTTCTCTTGTGGCCACACGGCTGTGCAGCCTTCTGCGCTGTAAGTGTCGTAGTGTCCCGGGGGCGTCAGCTGCAGTGGGATCTCATACTCGTAGTAGTTGCTCTTGTAGTCACTTCCCAAGCGCAGGAAGACGGCGGTCTCGCCGTTCTGCAGGTCGGTGATATCGTTGAGCAGGGCGTTGGCGTGGACGAACATCTGCAGGTGCTTGTACTGCCGCATATCGTAGTGGCAGTTCTTGAAGACGGCCTTCGCGTCACCGGGCATCAAGTTCTTGACGATGATGGAGAGGGCCTGCTCGTTGCTCTCCACGAGCTGCGTCTGCGAGGGGTCGGTGACGCGGCTGACGCCCGGCGGCAGGACGTAGTTGACGGGCAACTTGTCGTTGTTCTCCTCGATGTTCACGGCGCTGACCTCCATCTGTGCGGTCGTGGAGGGGTTCTCGCCGACGGTGAGGCTCTGCGTGTAGTTGCGCCAGTCGGCCTGCACCAGATCGAGGGTACCGAAGCGCAGCACGATGGGCTTCTGGAAGCCCGTGAGATACATTCGGATAAAGCGGATGCTGGTGAAATCGTTGATGCCGTTGACGGCGCGCTCATAGTCCTGCAGCGGCACGCGGAACTGGTACCACTTGATGGTCTGCGTGTCGCCGTTGCGGAGCTTCACGCTGGCGTGGCGCACGTCGGCGATGTAGTTGGTGCCCACGGCAGTGTCACCCGGGTGGATGGTGATGTGGTACTGGAAGTATTTCTCGTACTCGTTGAGGGTGTAGTCCTGGTTGATATCCTCCACATCGGGCGTCGTCTTGTAGGCGGTCTCGTAGCTCTCCGGCGAGTTGTCGGTGTCGGGGGAGTTGCCGTCGGGCATATTGATGCGCTTGTAGCGGTCGAGGATGCTCTTCTGCTGCTGGTCGTAGTCCGTGCCGCGGTAGTAGTGGTAGTTATCGCCGGCGGGGTCGTTGAAGAGGCTGTCGAACACCTCGGGCGACACCTTGCCCTGTATGTCCGCCAGGTACTGTGCGTAGGCGCCGTAGCTGCGCTCCAGGTCGTTGGTGAGGCCGTCGAGACCTACGTCCTGCTTCTCGCGCGCCCCACTTTCATTATTGAACGCGTAGGTGACGCTGGCGCCTACCGGCACGCGGCCCCACACCGTCTCGGTGAAGTAGGCAGGGTTGTCATCGAGGGGCAGGCCGCTCTCGTAGAACTTCTTACCATCCTTCAGCACATCCTCGCTGACCTCACCCAGGTTGATGTACAGCTCGCCGCCGTAGCTCTCGTCGCTGCCCGTGTAGAAGAAAGGATCCATCATCCAGAACTCCATGTACTCGATGTTCTGGGCTTCGAAGTCCGGGTTCTCCATCTTCCTCATCATACCACCCCAGTTCTCGGTGGGGTTCAGCAGGCGGCCGCGCTCATTGACGTTGGTGTTGAGGTTGTAGGCGCCGCGCTCCGTGGGGTAGTAAGCCATGTTCAGCACGTTGAGTGAGGCGGCCTCGGAGTAGCTGGTCTGCGATTTGTTGGGGTAGAGCTCGCGCTCATAGACCTCGCGGACATAGTGGTTGGAGAGCTGCGCCAGGTCGCTCTTGATGTGCGAAGGTGTCAGCGAGCTGCTGCGGCGCGTGAAGATGGGGTCGATATAGTACCATGCGAGCAGGGCGCGCTGGTAGCCGCTGCGCACATCGTTGGTGAGGCGCGCGCCCTCGAAGGGGTAGGGGACAGAGGACATCATCCATGCCGTGGGCGCGGAGATGCTCAGGCGGTTCTTCGTGTTCTCGAAGTCGTCCATGTACGAGGCGTTGGCCTGCACCTTGTGGTTCTGCCCGGCGATGAGCTGTGCGAAGTCGGCCGAGAAGGCGATCTGCGAGGGGGCTGTGAAGTTGAGGAACGGAATGGCGTTCAGTACGTTCGTCAGCCACTGGCTCTCTTTCTTCCAATCCATGTGAAGGCCCCACAGCGTGTTCTTCAGCGGCTCCGTGCCCATGTTCACCTTCGTGGTCATGGGTTGCTCGTTGAGGAACTGCAGCGTACCGCCGATGACGAAGTTCTTGGAGAACTCATAGTCCCAGTTCACGCCCAGGAACGTCTTGCGCTGCATGCCATAGACATCGTTTGACTCCACGCTGGCGTTGATCTTCGTGCCCGCATCGATGAGGCTCTGGTTGAGGATATACACGATACCCATCGAGTAATCCACGCGGTAATCCACGTTCTCCGTGAGCTCCATGCCGCCCGCCGTCACCTTCACAGAGCCCTGCGCGATGTTCGTGGCGCCCAGGTCTATCTCGGCGCCGTTGGTGCCTTTGTAGCGACCCGTGAGCAGGAACTTATTGCGCTCGGCCACCTGCTTGGCCACCGTCTTGGTGCTGTCGTAGAGGGCGTCGAAGCAGTATTTGTTGGCGATGTCGTCGTTGCCGATCCACTGGCGCATATGATCGCCGAAGGGTTCCGCCACGGGGAAGATGATGCGGCCGTTCTTGATGGTGTAGCCCTCGATATAGTCAAACTGTCCGTCGGGGTTGGCGCGGTTGTTGTTGTCGAGGCGGTCCAGGTTCAGGGCGCGCAGCAGCGTCACGTTCTTCAGGCTTTCCTCGGGGAGGTAGGTGAGATAGACACCCGTGCTGTCGCTCAGATATTTGATGTCCAGACGGAACTTCTCCTTCTGTGTGCTCGTGGCGCCCAGCGAGTAGATGTTCTTCATCATCAGCGGCCAGTTGCCCATCTTCGGCGAGCTGCTGGTGCTCTTCAGCGCCTTCACATAAAGGCTCATACCGCTCTCGGTGAGGTCGCTGGAGAACTCACCCACCTGGAAGGTCTGACCGCCGTAGGTGTATTCATAGGCCACTGCCAGCACCTCGTCGGGTTCCAGCTGCGCCGTCAGCGTGATATAACCCAGGGCGCTGTTGAGCGAGTACTCGCTGCTGGTCAGCAGGCGAGCGCTCTGCAGCTTCTCGTAGTCATCGCCGCCCTTGAAGCCGTCGATGGCATCGAGCACGGTGGTTGCCAAGCTGATGTCGCGGGCGTCGGGGTAGTTGAGGGTGATGGTCTCGTAGAGCGAGTTCGAGCGGTTCTGGGGCTGCACGCTGACGCCGGTGCTCTTCCAGATGGTGTTGCTGATATGGCTGGTCTCGGCCAGGTCGGTGAAGGCGATGAGGTTGCGGTTGTTCTGTGTCGAGGCGGCGCGCTTATTCGTCACCCACACCTCGATGCGCTTGACCTCCAAGCCGCTGGCAATCGTCGGCAGCGTCTTCATCCAACGGTCGTAGTTGTCGCGGAAATAATGCGAGAGCCAGTAGTGGCGATTCTCCTCGTAATCGACGACGGCCAGCTCATAGTTCTGCGTCTGCGCGCCGCCCTTCGAGCTGGCGCTCTTCGAGGCTGAGTTCTTCTGGCTCACCACGGCCTGCAGCTTCAGCTTACCGAACTGCACGTCGGTGCGCAGACCGAAGAGGCTGCTCACACCGGGGATGAGTGTGGAGTTCGAGGGCATCGACACATTGCCGGCTTCCACGAGCTTGATGATCTCGTCCTCCTTGCCGTCGTACTTCAGTTTCATCTGTTGAGCATCAACATTGAACGTCGCATCGGTGTTGTAGTTGATGTTCATGTTAATCTTGTCGCCCACTTTACCCGTTACGCTCAGGTTGATCTTCTCGTCGAAGTCGAAGCTGAAAACCTTGCGGCGGTTGGCGGCCAGCGACGGGTTGTCCTGCTTCTTGATGTTACCGCCCAGCTTCACCTCGGCGGAACCTTGTGTCTTGATGCTCACGCCGCCCGGGCCGAAGATCTTGTCGGCGGGGCCCAGGTTGAAGTGCATATCCGTGAAGTCGAACTTCTTCTTACCGCTGCTCTCGAAGGCCTCGCGGTTCTTCTGGCGGTAGTAGGCGCCCATGGACTGGCGCAGCGTCCACTGCTGGTACTCGTCGGGCGTCATCAGGATGGGCGTGTTCAGATAGCCGCCGCTGCCAAGCTTCGTACCTACGCGGTAGTTGCCTGTCAGCGAGTCCAGTTCGGCCTCCTGCTTCAGGTTGTCGGGTGTGTGAAGAGAAACGGCTACGGTGTCTAAATCCTCGTAGGTCTCAGGAATGGTGCGCTGGGGGCGTACGCGGAGGGAATCGGGGAGAGCCCCTCCCCAGAGACCCCCTCCCCCTGCCCTCCCCGTTGGGGAGGGAGTAGTCACATTTGCAAACAGGAAAGCATTGCTGGTTGTCATCATGACAATCAACAGTAGTAAAATCCTATAAGCAAATCCTTTCCTCACAGATAATTTTCTCTTCTTGTTGGTAATCACTCCCCTCCCTCGGGAGGGGCAGGGGGGTGGGGTCTTAGAGCATCTTCAGCGCCAGCTTAATCACCCTTTCCACGGTGGCGTCAGGCTCGGCACGCAGGATGCCGAGGGCGGCCTTCTGCGACGGCGCGGGCGAGAATCCCAGCATCGTCAGCGCTGCCACCGCCTCATCCAGCACCTCCTTATTAGTTACCGTTCCCGCAGGTTCTCCTGCGGGTCCAGCGGCTCCTGCCGCCGCATCGATGCCCAAGGCCACAATCTTGTCCTTCAGCTCCACGATGATGCGCTGCGCCGTCTTGCCGCCGACGCCCTTTGCGGACTTCAGCAGACGCTCGTCGCCACGGCTGATGGCGTCGCACAGCTCGCGCGGCGTCATCGAACTCAGGATGACACGCGCACTCTGGCCACCCACGCCGCTCACCGATGTCAGCAGCAGGAACAGCTCGCGTTCCACCTTCGTGGCGAAGCCCCACAGCTGATAGGCGTCCTCGCGAATGGACTCATAGACATATAACTTCACATCGCCGCTCAGACCCTGAATGGCGGTGAATGTGTTGAGGCTGATGCTCAGCCCATAGCCCACACCATTGGCGTCCAGGACTGCGAGGGTGGGAGAGAGCTCCGCGATGGAGCCGCGAATGTATTCAATCATAGTTTTTCTTGCGCGCAATTTATCATAATAACGCGCGATGAGGGTGTTTTATTGTATATGGAGCGGAAAATCATACTTTGGTGACGGCACGCCTGAAGACCTCGTAGTCGGTGTCGATGCGTGTGAGCTCGTAGGGTTCCAGCTGCAGCGAGAAGGTACCGCGCAGGTCGGGGAGGTCGAAATAGGTGCGCAGCAGGCTCGCCAGGTTGAAGCTGAGGCAGCCGCCGCTGCTGGTGGCCGAGGACTGTGTGGCTGCGCGGCGTATCAGCTGTCGGCAGACGCCGGTGAGGTAGTCGCGGTCGTGCTCCTCGAAGCGGAGCGTACGCAGCAATACGAAGGCCGCCGGCAGGTTGTCATACTGCAGCAGGAAATCCACGCGGCGGCGCGGAACCTGCACGCCTAAGTGGTTGAAGAGCAGCTCCATTGTCTCGGGCTTCGTGGCCGACGGCAACCACAGGCGCAGCAGCTTCTCGCGGTCGATGACATGGCTGTTGCCCTGCAACGCGTCCATCAGCTGCAGGAACCCAGCATCCTGAAGGCTGAGGGTGGCGGCCAGAAAACGTGCCGTAGCGGCCTTGCCCACGGTGACGGTGAAGGCTTTCGCGTCCCAGAGGATGAGGCGTTGTGCCACCGTCCAGAAGTCCGCGGCCGCGGCTGCCGGCAGGAAGCGCTCGCCGATGAGATAGCCTGCCGTGCGGAAGTGCGAGTTGGAGAGGGTCGTCAGGTAGGGCGTCAGCGCGTCCCAGTCGCGCCCTTCAAAGATAGCTTGCAGGCGCTGGCAGACGATAGGGTGGTAGTGCTTGTCCAAATTGGATTGTTTAAGAAGTTTAAGAGTTTAAGGGTTCAAAAGTTCAAGAGTTAGCTTCGCTGACTTTTGTCACGACTCGGCCATTTAAGAGCAAGCTCTTATGGCTCTCGCTGCTCCAAAAGTTCAAGGGTTCAAGTTTCAATTGTTTAGCGGCCTCGTTATATCGTTATCCCGTTATAACGTTATATCGACAATTGATTGGCCGCAAATCTTTAATCTCTAATCTCTAATCTCTAATCTCTAATCTTTAATCTTTAATCTTTAATCTTTAATCTCGCTATTGCTTCGGATTAAGGGCGTTTAGTGCTTCTGCGGTGGTGATCTGCTGGTCGCCGCGGAAGGCGACGATGAAGGCCTCGGGGAAGGTCTCGCGCACCTGCACCAGCTCATTCTTGATATCCAGATAGCTCTCGGAGTAGCTGTAGATGCCCTTGAAGCGCTCGCCGGCGGGGATGAAACGCACGTCCTTGAAGCCCTTCAGGCGGTAGTCACCCGCCTCCAGCTTCTTCGCCGTGTTCATCAGCTGTATGGCAAAGTAGATCTTGCCTTCGGCTGCCGTTGGCATAGTGGGCTCTGCCACCACGGGCGTAGCAGGTTCTGCTGTCGCCACCCCTTGCTGGGCTTGTTCTTGGGTTTGCTCCTGCGCCTGTGCCAGTGCCTTGGCCTTTTCCTCCGCTTGAGCTTCCGCCACGACCTTGGCCTCTGCCGCCTCCTTGGCGCGTGCGTCGGCCTCTGCCGTCTCGCGCTGGGGCGTCGTGACCATCGTGATGGGGTCGTGGTGCGTGTAGCGCAGGTTGCGGAGCGTGCGCTGCGGCACCTTACCGTCCTTCGTCAGCTCCTTCCATTCGCTCAGCGCCTCGTAGATGGCCTGTGCCAGCTCGTTCTGTCCCGCCTTGGAGGTGATGTAGTCGCGCTCCGCGGAATGGGTGATGAAGCCCACCTCCGTGAGTACGCTGGGCATATTCGTGTTTTCGCAGACGTAGAGCTCGCGCTGCTTGACACCGCGGCTCACCTCACGTCCGCTCTTCAGGTATTGCTTCTGCAACAGCAGCGCCAGCAGCTCGCTCTTGCCTGCCTGCGTCCCTTTCATGGGCACGTTCGTGGCGTAGAACGATTCCGTGCCACGCGCGAAGGGGTTGGGGGCTGAGTTGACATGGATGGAGAGGAACAGCGCGGCACCGCGGGCGTTGGCTACGTCGCAGCGCTGCTGCAGCGAGAGGAAGGCGTCCTTCTCACGCGTATAGACCACCCGCACATCACTCATGTTCTTGCTTACGAGGCGTCCCACCTCCTTCGCCACGGCCAGACAGATATGCTTCTCGTAGGCATAGCCGAACTCACAGCCCACGTCGTAGCCGCCGTGGCCGGCATCAATGACCCATACCACCTTCTTGGCTGCGCACAGGTCACACGTGCACAGAAGGCTTACTAATATGAATAGAAAGCGTCTCATGAAATGTCTTTTTACTCCTTATGGGCGCAAAGGTAAGAAAAAAGTTTAAGGTTTATGGTTTAAAGTTTAAAGTTTTTGATGAAACTGTGCATTTTTTCCTCTTTCCCTCTCCCAATCCCTCCTTTTTCCTTACCTTTGCAGCGTTTTGAACCCTTGAACTTTTGGAGCAGCGAGAGCCATAAGAGCTTGCTCTTAAATGGCCGAGTCGTGACAAAAGTCAGCGAAGCTAACTCTTGAACCCTTGAACCCTTAAACCCTTAAACAATCTCTCATGAGCGACGGAAATTTCAACAGGGCCTTGTTACCCCAGACACCTTACGCCAGCGGACTGAAGATGGGCCGTGCCATGGCGACCAAGAAAGCCGAGGAAGCTTTCGTGGCATGGCTACGCTCAGAATATCCTCAACTATCAGATGAAGCAATTAATGAGAAGCTACTGGCTTTCAAGAAATTAATGAATCGATAAATAAAGCTGTATGGCATGAATATATTGGAAACAAATGCGCGTAATGACCATAATCTATCTCACCAATAAGCAAAAATAATTATTTGAATTTATGGATTAAATTATGCGTATTATTCACATTTGTTTCCCATAAAACCATCATATTTATTTCCCATAAAACCTCCCCATTCGTTTCCCCGAGAAGAAACGAATATGCCGAAATCGAATATATTGGAAACTAATGTGCGTAATGACCATAATCTATCTCACCAATAAGCAAAAATAATTATTTGAATTTATGGATTTAATAATTATGGTCATTATGCACATTTGTTTCCCATAAAAGACCTCCCCGTTTGTTTCCCCGAGAAGAAACGAATATGCCGAAATCGAATATATTGGAAACTAATGTGCGTAATGACCATAATCTATCTCACCAATAAGCAAAAATAATTATTTGAATTTATGGATTAAATTATGGTCATTATGCACATTTGTTTCCCATAAAATCAGCCTATTTGTTTCCCCGAAAACCACATATTTATTTTCTGGGAAATAGAAAAAGCCGCATCGATGATGTGATGAGAACTCCGAGTATGAATGATTTGAGTGCCCGCTTCCTTTGTAATCTGCCGGCCTCGTGAAGAGGTTACCCCGAAGGGCGCAGCCCGCCATTGGAGAGCGAAGCTTGTCTCGGTTTTCTGAATGTAATTGATGAGTCTCCCAATCGAACCGATGCGGCTATAGTCGTTGTGACAGCTGTGTGTCATCACGTGTGTCAAAGAACGGTGATGCAAAGGTAGGTGGATTCTCGCCTTCATGCAAATTTTTTGACCATGAAAATGCAAAGTGAAGCCGTTAGTGCACTTTTCTGCTGAAAAATTTGCAGCGCAACGAACTTTTTCATTTCTTTGTACGAAAATTGTGCTGTTATGTCCGTTTACGCCTACGTTATTTTAGCCGCTGCACTCCTTCCCGCTGTGGTGCTGATGGTTATCATGCTCATCCGTGATAAGGAGCATCCAGAGCCCCCGCGGCTACTTTTGAAAGGCGTGCTGTTCGGCATACTTTCCGTTTTTGTGTCTCTGACAATCTCGATGCCGCTGTCCGCGCTCACAGGCACCTTGGATAATTACA
>Ga0310691_10003326_pt1 | contig 19504 bp, 22 predicted proteins | sample 176DNAGHGlowgp2_FD_203887 | JGI IMG/M metagenome (GOLD analysis project Ga0310691, IMG submission 203887) | Sheep rumen microbial communities from Palmerston North, Manawatu-Wanganui, New Zealand - 1766 DNA GHGlow gp2 (v2) (version 2) | ecosystem: Host-associated > Mammals > Digestive system >...
CATCAATTCAGGCAAAAATCAACAGAAGACCAAGGGAAAAACTAAATTTCCTTACCCCAAATGAGGTCTTTTTCAAACATTTTGCCTAACTTTGCAACAAACTTGCACTTGCTGGTTGACTCTATACTTGGTGCATACCTCAACCCCTTCCACGGGAATATCTTCGCAATCTGCCAAGTGTCTTTCACCTTGTTTCCCGAATACCCACCAAGAATAAACCCCATCAAACGATCCGACTTACTATCAAACCGTGAATCATGAACCGTTAACTCTGAACCAAAATCTGGCATGCCCAAATAATTGCAGGCCAGATTGTAGAATGTTTTCCATTCCCCCATCAGCCTAGCCTTCTTTACGTGCTTCTCCATCCACTCTGCATCTATCTGCTCCCGATATGTCCACATCAGCCTGCACCAGTCGCAAACCTGCCTCAGTGTCATCCCCTCTTTATAGAAATGCTTGATAAAATGTGTGAACACCAAGAACACATCCTCATTAGGTGCTGGCAGGAACACCTGCGTCCCTCCATTCAGCCATGATCGTACGTTCCCACCACAAAACACATCCCTCTGCACAGCATCCACCTGCCTATCCACACGTGCAGCAAGTCCAGTACGCAATGTACCATGTATCTCCACATACCACTGTCCTATGTTCATTCCCAGGTGCTGTGAATACCGTTCCTCATGCTTATTCCCCGATGACAGAGACAACAGAAATGCCTTTGCCTTCTTATAATTATCTTCACTCAACAGAAAGTCAACATCCCCAGACGGCCTCCACAGCGGTCGTTCATAGCATTGCGCCACTCCTTGTCCTTTCACCAGCAAGGTATAAATATCAACAGCACGCATCTTCTCTACCAACTCAGCAATGAACCCGTTCATCGCCTTGTTCCGCTGTTCCATCTGGATGGTCGCACCAGCAAATGTCAAAGCTGTCACCTGCGGAATGCTAAGATTAAGGTTAGCGTTATGGTTAAGGTTAACGCTTTCAATCCCTGCCGCAACAAGTCCTATCACGCCCTGTTGTTCCGCCATCCGATACACCTCATTCCAATCCACGCCCCCAATTAAGTTAGGGTTAGGGTCAAGGTTAGCGTTGACACTTTCCCAAAGGCCAGCCCGAAGCAAACTCAAAAACACATCTATATTCTTATTCATAAACTTTCTACCATTTGCGGCCAAACAATTTATTCTTAGCCCGCTTCATAAACGTTCTCATATACCTGGGTAGAAACTTGAAGCAATAAACACCCATCCCTGCATCCACATCCTCATTCACGGAAAAGATTTCTCGCAGCACTTTCTTATCTTTGATAACCTTTGTCCCAATGAGGAAGTTCGCATCGTTAATCATATTCTTTTCGTGAACCACCTCGCACCACATAGGAAGTCCAGAAACCGTCTCGATCCTTACACCCGCAATTACATCTATATAGAAATGACGGCCATACCCAAAGATACCCTTTATCGTCGATGGATCACCTTTCTCAACCACACTCACGAAATGATTCCTCGGATAATGAATCTGGAGCATAAACCTCCCTTCGGTATAGAACTGATACCCGTCGCTGTATCGGATAAACGTCCCGTCAGCCAACGTCTCAGCTCTTTGCTGCAAATCCTCAACAAACCGCAGGTTCAGCGCATCGTCATTGTCCAGATAAGTCGATAGCGCCCGCTCACCATGCAAGCGCTTCGCCATCTCATCACGGAATATCGTCGCAAAGTATCGTCCATGCTCCGGCTCCACGAACACTGGCACCATCTGCGGACACAGCTTCTGATATGCATCAATCCTTGCCCTGAACCGATCCGGCGTATTGCTATCAAACAGGACTATCCAGTCGAAATTTTGACATGACTGATTCTTAATGGACGGCAGGCAATATCGCTCGAAGAGAGTGAAGCGATGTTCCAGCCACTCCACATTTCTGACGGTATTACCCTTCTTATCCTTGCCCCAGAGGAGGATATTAAATCGGGTTAACAGAAAATGTTGCAAAACTTTTCGAATCTTTACTTTTTGACGTAACGTATCTTCTTATAGAAACCGTAAACCAGATTCACCGCAGTATACCACACCGAAGGGATTATACCTCTACCTTCTGCTTCATGCCACAGTTTATAGTGCCACCCTATCATTGTCGCAATCCCGTGAGTACTCACCGACCCTGCTCTGCCTCGACGATACTTCGCCAACACATCTGGAAGCAGATAACAATCCTCTTTCTTGCACACCTTTAGCCACATGGCATAGTCGTTGTTCTTCTTGATGTCCTCTATCTGTATCAAGCCAACAGCCTGTGCGTCATACATCACGGTTAGACATCCTGGCCAGCAGAAGTTATACATCCCTCGTTTAGTCACGTGCTTAGGACCGGAGATAGTCACACCTGTCAGATTACCATCCGCATCCATCTCTTGATACTCAGTATAGGAGAATTTATACCCGTTCTCCTCCATAAACCGCACTTGCTTCTCCAATTTCTCCGGCTCCCAAAGGTCATCGCTATCCAAGAATGCAATCCACCTGCCTTTAGCCTCCCGTAGTGCATTATTTCGCGATACCGCAGCCCCCATATTCGTTACATTCTGGTACAAATGAATCCTGTTGTCCTTCTCCCTCATGTCTGAAACCCGACGAATCGTGTCATCCTTCGAGCAGTCATCCATGAAAACTATTTCCCAGTTCTCGTATGTCTGTGCCTGTACACTACGAATTGTCTCTTCTACGAAACTTCCACAGTTGTACGACGGCATTATGATTGAAACTAAATCTTTTGTCATTGCCTGTTCCTCTAATGCATGTGGTTCACCAACTCATTCGCCCGTTTATACTCCTGCGGATTACCAATATCAATCCACGTACCGTTCAACGGGAAACGGATGACCTTCCTTCCAGCAGCAATCAATGCCTCTATCAAATCCGTGGCATTAAAGAATGTATCCTCGGGTATCAAATCCAGTGCAGACTTCTTTATCAGGTAGATACCGGCATTGGCGTAATAGTCGTACGTCGGTTTCTCAACAAGCCCCGTAATATTCCTCCTGTCCTCTATCTTGAAAATACCGTAAGGTACCTGCACACTGTAGGGTACAGCCGCAACGCTCATATCCGCATCATGCTCCTTGAAATGCAGGAAGAAATCCTCATAGTTAATGTTGGTAAACAAGTCACTGTTCATCACCAACACCGTGTCATTGTAGAAGTTCTCCACAAACTTGATGCTGCCAATGGTTCCGAGGAACTTTGGTTCACGCACCGTCTGCACCTTCACTTCTCCACGGGGCACACTGAAATGCTCTTCTATCTGCTCTTTCAGATAGTTCACCGTCACGGAGATATGCTTTACGCCATACGAAATCAAACGGTCAATATTGTGGTCAATGATGCATTTATCACCCACCTTCAGCAACGGTTTTGGAGTCTCCAATGTCAGCGGACGCAGGCGTTCTCCTTTGCCTCCGGCCATCAGCACGGCATCGAAGGGCAAACGTGAGTTATACTTTTCCAGATTAATAATCTCCACGATATGCTTCTCTGCGTCCAACACTGGCACGAGTCGCATCTTCAAATCCCGCTGCCGCTTGATTTCCTTTACATCGTCTATATCCTCAACCCTCATATAGTTGAAGTCACGATGCATTATCTTCTCCACCTTATCCGAAACAGAAGCTCCAGCAATCAATGCACGCCGGGAGTCTCCATCGGTCAGTGTTCCTACCATCCGTTTTTCTTCGTCTATAACAAACAAGACTAACGGTTCTGGTGCTAAATCACAAATACGAGATAGAGCCTCTAACAATGTGATATCCTTACTTATTAAATGATCTTTCATATTAAGCCTCTTTTGCCATTAATTCTGCAATCCTCCAGTCATTCATCGTATCCAAATCGAACGATGATTTGTCATCCATTACATACTTAATTCGCTTCTGCATTTTGTGCATATGAGTAGTCTTCAACTTCTCCGCATTCATGATGTAGATTGCCCCATTATACTCATACACCTTGGGAGCATCCTGACGACGGAAGATATTACCATCCCCTTTGCATACGTGAAGATAGCCTTCTTGGTTCTCTTCAAATACGCAATAATAAGGATTGGCAGCACATTCCTTCACCGAGACAACCATATCCACATCAGGTGTGTATAATGCCAAAGCTTCTTTTACGTGTTCAGCTGTACGGAAAGGTGACGTATTCTGGAGCAGCAACACAACATCATAGTATTTACCCTGCTTCTCATAGAAGTCAAGGGCGTGTAGCAACACCTCGTATGTACCAGCTGTATCAGTAGCCAGTTCATCAGGGCGTTTGAAGGGAACCTTCAACCCATAATCCTCCACCACTTGGATAATCTCGTCATCATCCGTTGACACGCAAATATCCTCATCCGGCACTATGGCACGCGCGGTATCTATCGTGTAATAGATAAGCGGCTTCCCTGCAAAGTGCTTAATATTCTTGCGAGGAATACCCTTGCTGCCCCCACGGGCAGGTATCACTACAAGTATCTTCATTGATTTATATCGTAAAAATGTTTCTGAACCAAATTCTCTAAAGGATAGGCCTTGATGACCTTCAAGATAGCGTCACAAGTTCCATCCTTGTAATAAGGATTGTCAATGGCCTTATGACCATACACCACCACCTTCTTCAATCCTTCCCGTATCTCATCTGCGGAATATCCGCAATGAATCACACTGTCAGCCGCAATACGACCTTTCTGACGGTCGCCAATATCCAAAGTTGGAATACCAAAACTCGGGACCTCAATGATGCCACTGGAAGAGTTGCCAATCACTGCTGTCATATACTTCAACGCAGAGAAATAACGTCGCTGCCCCAGTGAAGGGATGAACATACACCTGCCCTCATTCCTGTCCACGTATTCCTGAATGCGTTTAATGATAATCTGCGAGTTGGTGTCGGAATTGGAGTAGGTAAAGATGATATGATAGTCTTTGTAATCATCCAAAGCCTCCAGCAGATTCAGCACCTGTGTCTCGGATGACATATTGCTGAGCGTCACAGGGTGGTAGGTGCAAAGGAAACACTTGTCTGTCAACTGGAAGTTCAAGCTCTGCTCTATCTCATCTTTGCTTATAAAATCATTCTTCAGCACATTCTCCACACCCAGAGCACCCACATTAAACACGCGTTCTGGCTGCTCTCCCAACTGTATTACTCGTTTACAGTAAGCCTCAGTGGATGTGAAATGCAGGTGGCTCATCTTGGTGATGGCGTGACGGATGGCATCGTCAAAAGCACCTTCCGTGATCTCGCCACCATGCAGGTGGGCAATGGGTATCTTATAGATTAACGCTGTGGATGCCACTGCCAGCATCTCATAGCGGTCACCAAGTATCAGCAGCAGGTCAGGCTGCAACGTATCAAAGGCATCTGCAAAACCGCTCACTCCCCTGCTGATGGCCTTGGCGGTGGTATTGGCGTTGTCTGGTGCCTCATCATCTGCCATATATACCTTGTAGTCAATGGCAAAGCCGTCACGCTCTATCTCCTTATAGGTTTCGCCCTGAAGCTTGGACAGATGCTGATTAGTAGCAATGACCTGTAGTGTCAACTCCGGGTCTTCCTTGATGGCTTTCATCAAGCCTCTCAGAATGCCGTACTCAGCCCTTGAACCTGTAACAACACAAATCTTACGCATAGCTTTAGTTTCAGGTTTCAAATCTCAATGAGTTCGTCTTCCGCAAAATCTCTTTTTGCAGTCATTCCAACTACCTCATCCCATTTCATGGGGCTGATCCCGTTTCCCGGACGTTTCACGGTCAGGTTCTGCTCCGTAAAGACTTCACCTGCTTTGATGTCACAAGCAGCTACAATGCTCTTACGGGCAATGGCAATGTTCTTGTGCTCGCTTTCGCTTACGTGCTTGGTTCCATCACCACCAACGGCCTTCTCGATATTGCGGATGGCACTCACCATTGCCTTCAACTCGTCAGGTTCCAGACTGGCTTTGTGATCAGGACCTTCCATATTGCGGTCAAGGGTGAAATGTTTCTCAATCACTGTTGCGCCCAAGGCAACCGCAGCAATGGGCACCTCAATTCCCTTGGTATGGTCACTATACCCCACCTCGACACCAAACTCCTTGCGGAGAGCATCCATCGCTTTGAGGTTCACGTCCTCAAAAGGCGTGGGGTACTCGGTGTTACAGTGCAGCAGTATCAGGTTCTCTTTGGAAAGACCATTCTTATACAATGCCTCAACCGCAGCACTGACATCTCCCATGTCGCACATGCCCGTGCTTAGGATGGTTTTCTCGTTGTAGGCTGCAACCCGCTTCAGGAATGGATAGTTGGTCACTTCACCGGAAGGAATCTTCCACAAGCCCAAATTCAGGGAGTGCAGATACTCAATACTGTCAAAGTCAAAAGCAGTGGAGAAGAACTTGATGCCTTTCACTTCGCAATAGGCAATCAGCACTTCATGGTCTTCCGCAGAGAGTTCCAGTTTCTTCAGCATCTGGTACTGGCTGTCTCCACCCTTGCCGATGTTCTTCTGCTGATACTCTGCCTGTTTGGCCGCTTTGGTGACCAGTTTGGAGGCTTTGAAAGTCTGGAACTTGATATAGTCCACGCCAGCCTCAACCGCCTTGTCAACCAGTTGCTTGGCCAGTTCCAGTGAACCGTTGTGGTTCACCCCTGCTTCTGCTATGATAATGGTATGTTTTGTCATTTTGACTTGATTTTCAGTACGGCAGGATTACCTGCATAGATGCCTTTCTCGCTGATGGATTTCCGTACAAACGAGCCTGCACTCACGATGATGTCATCTCCCACGGTAATGCAATTCGCCAGCACAGACTGACTGCCAATGAAGCAGCGTTCACCAACCTTGCATTCTCCATTGACCATTGTGCCAGTAGAGATATGGCAATGGTCGCCTATCACGGCATCGTGTTCCATATTGGTGGCAGTATTCAGGATTACGTTCTTTCCTACCTTGGCACCTGCATTCACGAATGCCTGATGGAGCACCACCGTTCCCTCGCCTACCTCTGCGTATTTGGACACATAGGCTGTGGAGGCAATGACGGTCGCCAATCTGCCGCCTGTTTCTTTTATCTTGTTGTAAAGTTTGATGCGGATAGCCGGATTCTTAATGAATCCTACCGTGATGACAAATTCTGCCTTATCAACGTAAGAGGGAATATCATCATCTGTACCAATGACTTTGGTAGAGAGCACCTCCTTACCCACATTCTCAGGCATATCCAACACACCCAGAATCTGGTATCCAGCACTCTCTGCTGCTTCCAACACAGATTTGCAATGGCCGCCGCCACCAACAAGAATCAAGGGTTTCTTCATTATTTCTCTATCAAACTCTTAATGGCATCGCAGATAAAGTGTACATCATCCTCGGTCACATACGGACCGGCAGGAAGGCACATACCCACCTTAAACAATGCTTCACTTACTCCATTCACGTATGCAGGTGCATTCTTATAAACTGGCTGTTTGTGCATCGGTTTCCACAACGGACGGCTCTCAATGTTCAGTGCATCCAGTCCCATACGCATGGCCTCCACATTAGCATCAGGTTCGCAGTCGGTGTGAGCAGATGCGGCAGCGTGGATAACACCGGCAGCTCCGCCTACAGCACCCGTCACTACCTGCTTATAGGCATTCTCCTGTCCTTTCACCTTCACATTCTCATCGATGGTCATTGTGCAAAGCCAGTAGTTGCTATCGTATTCTCCAGTGGCAGGTTGTGAATGTACCTTGATGCCAGGAACATCTTTCAACAGTTCTTCATACATCTTCTGCACCATCTTATGGTGAGAAATATGCTCATTCACGATAGTCATCTGACCACGACCGATACCAGCACAAATATTACTCATGCGGTAGTTATATCCAATCTTCTCGTGCTGGTAGTACGGATAACTTTCACGGTATTGGGTAGCATACATCATAATCTCACGCCACTTTTCTTCGTTCTCTGTAATCAATGCACCGCCGCCAGAGGTAGTAATCATCTTGTTGCCGTTGAAACTCAGCACACCATACTTGCCAAACGTGCCCAGCACCTGACCTTTAAACTTGGAGCCAAAACCTTCCGCAGCATCTTCCACTACTGGAATCTCATATCGATTGGCAATCTCCATAATCTTGTCAATCTGGTAAGGCATACCATAGAGTGCCACCGGCACAATGGCCTTGGGCTTCTTGCCCGTCTTGGCAATACGGTCTTTGATAGCTTCTTCCAGCAGTTCAGGATCCATATTCCAAGTATTCTTCTCCGAGTCAATAAACACAGGAGTAGCACCCAGATAGGTAATCGGATGGCTGGAGGCACAGAAGGTAAAGCTCTGCACCAGCACCTCGTCACCGGGGCCTACGCCACTGGCAAGGAGTCCCAGATGCACGGCAGCAGTGCCTGCACTCAGAGCCACCACGCGCTTATTCTGTCCAACAAATTGCTCCAGATCTTTCTCAAACCCATTCACATTCGGGCCAAGGGGCACTACCCAGTTGGTATCAAATGCTTCCTGTACAAAATTCTGCTCGTTGCCAGACAAATGGCACAGACACAATAAGATTCTGTCTTTACGTCTTTCCATAATAAGTATTTCTATTTATTTTTACGTTTTATTTTTACTTTCGTATTAACCGGTTGCGTGGTTTTCAGTTCCTCTGAGTACACCTTAAAAGGTTTCTCATCATTACTTATCACCTGCACACCTTTTATACTCACGTCTTGGATATAATCAAAACTATCCTTGTATTTCACACCATGCGTCTTCACAACCATCCACTCATCCACATCATCATCAAGATACACCTTACAATTCTTCATGACTATGTTTGGCAGACACTTACGTCTCAGTTCTGGACGGTCGTTATAAGGTTCAGGCACACCAAAGAGGGTTAACAGATAGTTTTTCTTCTTGTTCAGGTAGAAGGTGCAGTTTTGCCACTTCAATTCAAAGGGAGTATAAGCATTGAACGAGGACTCTATCAAAACTGGTATTTCATTGATAAATTCACATTTTTTGAATGAGATCACACCATACACTGAAGCGAACTGGTTATACATATCACGGAAAGTACAATTCGTGGAACGGATGTCCTTCCCATAGAAATGCACGTCAAAACGGTTGATGTCACAGTCCTTTAATGTAACCGTATTCACATTATAGTTCCCGAAAACACCCCATTCTCCATGAGCATTCATCCTGTTTATCTTAACATCGTAAACATTTACTAATCTCATACCATAACCAGCATTGCTAGCATCAGAGTAGGTATTATCTATGGTGACATTATTAATTGTAACATCAGCGCAGTTCTCTATGATCATGCAACCATCTCCCTTATTAATAACACCCTTTGGAGTTGTAATACAAATATTCGAAATATATACGTTACAAACATTTCTGGTCTCAAGTAGCTTTGTTATATAATTAGAAGAATGTGTTCGTTCAAAATATAAATTCTTTATTACTATCTGTTTTTGGTTCGTAACATCAACAAACCAAGCCTTTGGTTCAGAATAGTCGTTGTCATAAGGCATTATTGTATTGTTACAAGATTCTCCTTTTTTTATAATCAGTACATCTTTTCGCAATCGACCTGAAGATGGGCCGTAGCCTAATCTTTTACTTATCCAAGGATTGTCATCTTGAATAATCAACAACTTAGATCCTTCAGCAAGTTCATTAATATCACGAAAATCACCTGCATCAATTGTTTTTCCATCAACATTAACCTGCTTTGTTTTTTTTTCCATCGAAAAGAGCATAAAATTTTTCTGCCTATTCTCTACGATAATTTTAGTTCCCCCAAAGTCCGTCAGGTCTGGAAGTGGTATTGGTTTTGCTTCTTTAGGTATTACCAATTCTATCTTATCTATACCCTCATAACTTACCGAGAGACCTTGATTAACGGCATCCTCATGACATCTTTTTAACACATAAAAACGTTCCTCACCTGTTTTAGCCTCTGGCAGTCCGTAGTCCAAAGGATTCAAGGTCTGTGCGTCAACCAATACTGGCAACAAAAGCAGTAATACTCTCAATAGTCTCTTCATGATTACTGATGATTTGAAAGTTTGTCATATTTGTCGCCTGACAATATATATTCCAACGAACGCAGTTTTTCATATTGCTCCCGCTCTGCCACATCATCCATCATTACCTGCATTCCAGAAAAATAGGCCTGCATCATGACTGTAGTATATGAGCCTACAGCGCAGCCCATATTCGCCACCGATTCCTGAATGCCCACTTCCTGCGGCTTCTCTATTTCCTCTTCCGACACATACTTTCTAAGTAGCTCCAAATCGCTATAGCGGGGATGGGGACGAAACTTTACCGTTTTACCTTCACGTTTGGCAAATAACATAGCATTCACAATGGATGCTATAGTCCTCTCGTCATATCCTGCTAGGTAATACTTATAGTCCGCATACACCGCATCGTTCTTATATTTCTCACTATCTATCTTTAACGATGGTGGCACAGCAATTATAAACTGTGTGGGCTCTGCCTTGAGCTTTGTTAGCAGGTTCTTATAATAATCGCTCCAAACATAGCATTCGTCATAATGGAAAAAGGCATCCCTGATGTAATAGAGTTTTTCTCCGTGCATCACATCAATATGCTTCACCCCGTGACGATGGCAGTATTCAGTCAACACTGAACTACTGAAAGAAAACTCGCCAAATTGTATCATTACGTCTGGAGAATACTTGTATATCAAATGACTATAGCGTGCCACATTCATCAGTGCTTTGAACACAAAATAAGGGTGCAATGGGGCCACGCCCATCATTTTCCAAACTATATCCAGGTCATTTGCTCCAAGCGAAGTCCCCTGAACGTAGTTTTCTGAAGGGTGATACTTTTCCCTCACCTCTTTAGGCACCACCTCCGGCATTCCCTTCTTCTCTATCAGGCAGTCTATATGTTCTGCTTGGTGTGCAAATAGTCGTTTCGTTAGGAAATAAATGATAATGAATGGTAAGGAGACAGCCCCCACCACATTGAAGAACACAATCTTCCATTTAGGTCTCACCAGCTGGTTCTGACAAAGATACTGCTTGTACCCCCTGTCTATATCATCCCCAGGCACACCAAGACCTTCAATGAAAGCTTTCTGCTCTTCTTTTGGATAGGTAAATAGCGTCCTGTTTCCCTTTTCTAAAAAGAGTAATATCTTGAAATAGTTCATTATTTCTAATATTTTCCTTCTGCTTTCAACTTTTCAAAATGGTCAATGTCTCGGTATTTAATAATTTTTGCAGGATTTCCACCTACTATAGCGCATCTTGGAACATCCTTCACGACAACCGAGCCAATGGCCACTATCGCCCCTTCTTCAATATGTACATTCCCAGAAATAGTGACATCATCGCCAAGCCAAACATAATCATCTATCACAACTTGTTTCTCCGTATGCTTGCTTCCGTATGGTATTCTGTTGTCATGGTCATAGTCGTGACTTCCAAGCATTACCTTTACATTAGTCCCAGAGTGAAAATAACTACCAATTTTTACCCCCCCCAGCCAGTAGCGGTAAATCCATTAAAGCCTGCATGATTGCCAATTTCTAAACTTACTTGACTTCCTATATGAGGGATGCGGGCCGCCCCTACATGAGAGCCGCACTTCTTTGATCTACTACGCAGTACTCTTGTTGCCACAAAAGAGCGAAGTTTCCTGTATGATTCCACAAAAAACATGACGATTCTAATCACTATTCTTCTCATCTTTCAAAATAGATTTGACAGCATTGAACATTTCCATTCCTTCCATGCAATTACTCGAGCACATCAATATATTGTTAGGGTATCTTAATTTCAGTATAGCCTGAACTTTCTCCGCTCGTTTGCTTACAAGATTACCTTGACGACTTATATACTCAGGCTGCATACATGAGAACTGGATAAATACCCCCCCATATGCTATTTTGCCTATATTTTACCGGTTTATCAAGATGACACACATTCAGAACATTTGCCAAATGACTTATGTCTTTAATCAGGTCTTCTTTATCTGTGCTTTTTGCATCGGATAATACACTGAATGTCATACCTTTTTCTATAAGCCATTTCTGAATCTCAGCATATCTACTATAAATCCTCTCCATAAAATTTGTGGGCAGCCCCACGCGATAATACCAATCACCACTATATTCAAATTTCACTCTACGTTTCAGCATTCGGGCAGAAACCTTTTCCAACTTTTCGTATATCTGAAGTCCCATGCGGTGATTACCATCTAACAAAACCATGTCACTGTCCATTGTAATGTGACTATCTTTACGATAACCTTCCTTCTTATACGACTCTATTAGGTTTCTAAAAGCATCATTTCCTCCCTTTTCATTATGTTTAGCACCATAAACCTTATATGATATGACGTTTTGATAAGGGAATGACTCATTACCTTTATCCAAATACTCTTCCACATCAAGAAGTCTGGATGTTAACAGCAGCTGATGATTGTTGGGGGTCCCTCTTTGAAGAAGTATATCACCTAAACAGCAATCGAATTTTTCGCAGGTAGCATTATCGCGCCATCGCATCAACTTATAATATAACCGATATACACCAAGTCGTTTCCCTATTTTCATTATTGTTTCTTTCATGCTTCAATAATAGTTTGATATACGTGTTCATATTTCTTAGCCATTGCCTCTGATTCAAACTTCTTCGAATACACTTTAATGGTATCCTTATCCCATTTTTGGGTAATCAGAACATCCACTGCTTTTGCTACATCATCATCGCTGCGCCTTTTCACTGATACAACTGAGTTGTCATCATAAATATCCTCAAAAGCATCAAGGTCTATGGGCATAACACATGGTAAACCAAAGTGCATTCCTTCAATTAGGCTCAACCCAAATCCTTCCGCAAAGCTTAACAACACAACTCCATCTGCCTCAGAGTAATAATCTGGCATCATGGTCCTATCTACACCGCCACAAAGAATCAGGTGATCTGAATCAGGCACCTTTGATATTTCGTTTTCAATAATACCGTCCTTGGCATGGTCCTCTCCGCAGAACAACACGTAAGTGTTACTACGAAGCTCTTCTGTCAGCATACCGAAAACACGTACCATTTGTAGCTGATTCTTATTCTCGCTGATATTTCCAACATAAAGAAGAACTTTGGCTTCCTGCGGAATATTATACTTCTCTCTTATAGACTTCGACATATTTCTCTGCCATATTTTCTGGTTCAAATTTCTTTGAGTATGTTTTTATAAGCTCCTTCTTCCACTTGTTAGTTAATAATTGTTCAAGTCCTTTTGCCACAGCCTCATCTGAATGATTATTAACACCTACCATAGCTCTCTCATCGAAAATATCATCAAATGCATCCACGTCAGTAAATGTCATACAGGGCAGACCGAAGTGCATTCCTTCAATTAGACTCAAACCGAAACCCTCAGAAAGGCTCATCAAAGCAACAGCATTTCCTTGTTCATAATAATGGGGTACAAGTTCCTTGTCAACAACACCACAAGCGATGAAATGATTCTCATGCTGAGATCCTCTTGCGAGTTTTTTTATGGTATAGCCATCCTCTATCTCCCCTCCAAGGAACAACACGTAAGTTTGCTTCACACATTGATCAGGCAAAAGGTCAAAAGCCTTTATCAGTTGCCCCTGATTCTTTCTCCGACACACATTTCCGACATAAAGTATAATAATACTATCTTCGTCCAGCTGGTAAATCCTTTTTATATCTAATTTGCCCCCAGACCGTCAAATGAGAAGGAATTACATACTACTGTAATGTTCTTACAGTCAGGTGCATTATAAGTCTTCTCTATGAGTCTTTTCATGCCAGTGCTGATAACTGTGATGGGTATTTCTCCTTCTGTTACCCGTTTAAGAAAGTCTCTCTCATATTTCTTCCCAGCAGGCTCCAGACGAACTGTGTCGGAGAAAGAATTAAGCCCGTGCAGTGTCACCACAAACTTTTGATTGCACATCTTGCATACTTGCATCCATAGGTCAGTACTGAAACCGCATCCATGTATATGAACAATATCATATCTACCCTTCTTGATGATTGTCTTCATATACCCCGTCATCAGCCAGTAATAAACCAGTCTGACAAACGTGGCATTCATCATTTTATATTCCTTTCTGAGTTTGATGGGAACAAATAAGCTGAGACAAGACAAAAAGTTAATGATATATTTCCATAATGTACGTTTTAGAAAGTGTACGCCCTCATAAGCAAAACTATCACCCCTCGTGTCAGTAGCCAGAACATCAACATATTCCAGTTTCCCTACTGCCCTGGCAATGTCCATCACCATATAACCGAAGCCCGTTTTATTTCTCGAAAGTTCAGGCCTTCCATTTATGGTCACATAAGGTGTTATCATTAAAATTCTCATTTAGTACAAATCTTTTAAGAGACTTGATAACGTCGCAGGCACTGCACCACAATTCAAAGCATATTCTATGAAGCTAAATAACATTTTTCTCTCTTCTGGGTTTTCACGTAAATGCCAATAATGCACGTTGATAACCATCGGGCTTTCAATCTTGATGCAATACTTAAACATTTTGACTAAATAATCATAACCTTGTAGAGTGCATGCATTTAGCTCTTTATGATCGCTGTATTGTAAAACATTCGGATATGGTAGTCTGTCTTTTATCCTATAGTACCATCGTCTAATATAGTTTGATAGGTTAATCAAGGTAAAATCACGGTTAAATGTTATAGGCACAATTCCTGAAAAATCCATTCCATTATTAACGACACACTTCAGACCATATTTTGATATCTTATTGCTTGGAGCCACGAAGACAGTTATTTTACAATCTAACTGGTTTTCAAGTTGAGATTTAAAAGAACCTATTATATCTACCAGGTCTGGCTCTTTTCGCCATATCATCTCCGCAATCTTTTCACCCTTTGGCGTAAAATGATATTCATGTGTTATCCCGTGCATCAACACATCCAAGCTTCCCTTGCGAAGCCCTTCTCTCAACCAAGCCACCAATTCCTTGTTTTCGCCAATAAAAGAAGGTACAGTATTTCCTTTCGTTTCAGGACACAATCCCTCTGGATTACAGTCTTTAACACAGGGGACAATTGCAAAAGAAATGGGGAAGTGACCTAATGGCTTATACATCTCAACAACATCTTCTACCTTTGAGAAGAAATTCAAGTCATCGTCCCGAATCGCTAGTTTTATCATAGTGCCTCAAATTCTTATTTCTTATTTAACAATCTCACGAATAATAGACTCAATATTCACCGACTCGAAGTAGGTCCTCGCACCCTTACTCATTTCTGCATATCTACTATCTATAAAGGTAATGGCCTGTGCTATTTTTTCAGGACTAATATCTCCTTCTATTACTTTACCACAATCAAATCTTTCAAATATTTGCCTCAAACCAGGCAACTCGTTTGAAATCATAGGCACGCCATACTTTCCGTATTCAAAAATTTTATTTGGGGCACAATATTCAATATTGACAACATCGTATAGGTCTGTAGTCTTAGGCTTATATGTCAATATACCATAATTGGCTAATTCTGTTATTTGCAGATGGTAAGGCGGTCGTATAAAGGGAATGAAAATAATATTATCATACGAATATTTTTCTTTAATATAATCAAGACCTTTTCCAAGTTTCCCCATTATAATGAATACATATTCATCCGAAAGTAGATTCATTGCCTCACAATATTCATCCAACCTTCTTTCCTGTGTATTGAATACGCCTTGATACAATATTACTTTTTTCCCTTCAACTTTTTTCTTTATTTCGTCAATAACCTTTTCTGTTGCGGTATCATTAGAATAAGCATTGTTACATTTATCATAAGGCTTATTTGGCAATATAAAAGATGGTCTTTTAACCCCATTCAACCCATTTAGAATCATTGCTCGATTATACTCACAATGAACGACCATCTTTGCACCGTTCAAAAATCTTTTGGCGTTATAAGATGGATTTAAAAGAAGACTCTTCCACGATAAGTTAGGATTATCAAATTCATAGAAGTGTACGAGATAATTATGTTTTGATATATACTTTGATATTAAAGCCGCAGCATCTGAAAATACAAACCATATTAATTCATTTTCATCATTTTCTATAGATGATAGGTATTTTTTTACTGCTCTTTTATATTTAATCTGCCATCTCAATATTTTAAGATAGTTAATTATCTTATTACTACTAAAATCGCTATTTGGATAGATAATTGGAACAAACTCCACTCCACGTTCTTCTAGTTCTCTCCTTCCTTCGTCGTCGGAGTATTTTCCAACATAGACAACCTGTTTTCCTATGTCACAAAGTGTCTTTATCAGCGATATGGTAGGAGGATAACCTATCATATCGTTTCTCATTAAAATATAAATTTTATTATACCCCATTTTATTATGAATTACAATGCTTTTACTCCCGTTAGTTCTGCCATACATACCTCTTTACCTGCACCATGCACGGGCACTCTTTGTTTCTGAATCTTTGGTTTCATATTAGTCGCCAATAATAGAAAAACGAAGCACTGAGTAGTAAAAAAATTAGAACCCTCAAAAGAGAGCGCCACAAATACCACAATGATGCATCTTCCACACAGGCTTGTTTCCTTCCAAGTCTGAATTAGAAACATAGAGAAAAGTAAGAGTCCCACCAAGCCTGTTCTTATTAAAAGTGTTTGGAAGGTATTAAAATACAACTGATTTGGCAAGTCTTCAAAATACATTCCTACATTTTTCAGATGACCTATTATAGCATCCTTATTAGGATTTCCCAATAGTTTTTCTAAAGGATTATAGTCGGCATATACATAATATCCACGCCACAATCTGAGAAAGCCCGACATACTGCCACCTTCATAGCTTGTTGAGAGTTCTTCTGTCCTTTCAAATATAAAGGAACTTAACTCACTGGTTAAAAAGAAACGAACACCTAAAGCTGAAGCAGCTATTATCAAAGCCAAAACAATATATCTGTATTTGGACTTTTTTCCTTTTAATTTCGGATAACTATAAATGTAGTAAACAAACAAGGCACCGAGACCTAAAAGTGCAGTTCCTGACCTTAACAACAAAAGCGCAGCTACAATAATAGCCGCAAAGATTTTTGACCTCTTAGTGTCTTCATATAGTGCGATTGCCAGAAGAGGTAGTAAATAGAGTACTAAATGCGCAGGTTCTGAGAACAATGAGCTAGACCTATCCATAAATTCACGCCTATCTATTACTTCACTCATGTCATATCTGCTTGATGCAGTTGGTAAACCAGGTATTAATCCTGACATCCTATAACCAAAAGTATTGTAAGCAGATTCCTGAAGAAAAAAAACTATTATAAAGGCAATCGCAAATAGTTTATAATACTTTATAAATAAATTTTCTTGAAATGAACTCCAATAAATAAGACTAATTACAAAGGTCTGAATAATCGAGAGAGATATCATAGCATACACTCCCCCTGATATATTCATTATAAAAGAGACCGCATAGTAATATATAAAGAAAATAAACAAGAAATGAGGCAGTACTCTTTTGGGAGTTGCTTTTGTAAGTTTTCCTGAGAGCACAAATAATGCAATAACTGTGTATGTCGCAAGTGTACTGAAACGCATATCATCCGAGAACCCATAAACATTTAATATAGGCAGGATTATCAGAAGAATCAGAACAAATTTATCAAATAACGTTGTTTTACTCCTCATGGACTTTCTAATCATTTATTTAGTCTGGTAATCTTTTTTACTCCACGCCATAAAAATCCAAACGTCAGATAAAGATATTTGCTTTCTTTAATTCTACGTTTAATAAGGTAACTTCTTAATCCTTCAAATCTGAAATCACTTTCTGCAACTTTTTTATATCCAAATTCCCTTATCTTGCTGTAAATAAATTCTCTACTGATATGTCTATTTGTTCTTTTTGTTAAATTCCTATTCGATTTAATACACTCATCGATAGTAGACTCAAAACTATAAAACTCATCTTTGACCTCATTCCATATCGATGCGCCAATCGGGGAATTAACCAATACTAGCGAAACACCTCTTATATCATCAATTTGGGGATAAAATTTTTCAACACCCCAAAAATCTGCCAAAGTTATATCACCAGTCCTTTGTATTCGTGCGAACCTACACTCATAACATGACGGGCGAAGAGTCATTCCCTGCATAAACGAATATAAATATGGACTTTTAAAATATGTAGGATTAACTACCTTTTTAACATTTTTTCCTTTATGAACTAAAAAAGATTCACATCCATCCCATCTTTTATTATCTCTAAAATGGTAATCACTTATTCTACCTTTGTATTTAACTTTCAAGTAATTAATATGTTCATTAAACAACCATTGACTTGGTACTCCATGACATACTAAATCAGAGCATATTAGTTTTTGGGGTCTCTTGCCTAAAAAGGAATAAAGTCCAGACACTTGGCATCCCGTTCCTACAAAATAACACCATCTGTCATTTTTTAGGTTACTTTTGATGTTATTAAATGTATCATTTAATTTACTTTGTACATATTTTGATCCTCGCAAACAAGAAAGGTCCTCTTCTTTTTCTACCCCGACATGCTCAACTATGTTATTTGAGTTAATAATTGCACCATATACAACACCACCTTGTCTTAAAATCCAAGATGCTATTGCAAAAAAGACACCTCCACTAGAACTTTTTTCCCGTTCATTTTCATCCTTTAAGTACGCCCCATAAACACTTGAACTAGATTGGAATAGTTTTTCATTATCAACAGGACATACTCTTTTACAAAGACCACACTCTATGCATAATCTTTTATCTATAATGGGATATTCAAACCCTTCCTCATCACATTGTAATGTAATTGCCCTTACTGGGCATGATTGTTCGCATGCAGTACATCCACAACAAACTTCTTTACATTGGTTTAGGAAATAGCTCATTCTTATTTAATTTACATTATATGCAGAGACTTTTTTTCATAAATTGTCTACTTTTCTCTCGTTCGTTCTCCAAAATCTAAATGTGATTTTCTCGTTTTGTCGGGAGATAAATGGCGAGAAAAAAATTTTTGCTTAGTGACAAATCCGCGTAAGAAGCTGAAATACAGAATGTTTACGGAAGTCGAATCCTAAAATGATAAATGCAGACGTAAATGTCATCCCGGAGAAAGGGCTCAAATGAAAGTAAAGACATGTGGTTAAAAGTAAACCAAAAAAGTCTGATGAAATTTGAAGGGGTTTTTACCCGGTTTTCTGGTCATTTTGGCATGTTTTACCTCGAAGTTGGGCGTTAAAAAACATTAACGACAAAAACTCCGACAGGGGATGCTCTGCGCCATAGCGAAAATGGCCGTTTTAGGGGCATTTGGGACAGAAAAAGTAATCTTTCCTTACAGAATTGTAGGACTGGTGCATTTTTACTTGTTCCCATATATGGTTACTTGTAAAATGGTCGATTTTCGCCAAAATTCGGCTCTCAGGCCCTGAAAAGGTAAATTTGC
>Ga0310691_10003327_pt1 | contig 19497 bp, 28 predicted proteins | sample 176DNAGHGlowgp2_FD_203887 | JGI IMG/M metagenome (GOLD analysis project Ga0310691, IMG submission 203887) | Sheep rumen microbial communities from Palmerston North, Manawatu-Wanganui, New Zealand - 1766 DNA GHGlow gp2 (v2) (version 2) | ecosystem: Host-associated > Mammals > Digestive system >...
CTAACATCTTTCCAATCACTACAGGTCTCAATAATATTTCTTTCGAGGTTACTGTGTGAGTCGTATAAAGGTTAGTCATGTCTGGAGATTTATGTAACATTGAAGGAAGATAACGATTAAACCAACTTTCTTTCTCCCCGTCTTTATAAATCGCATAAAATTCCTGGCTCGTTAATCTCCGGGTCTGATAAATAGGCTTGGATATAGAGGAGGCGGCAATCTTCTGGAGTTTTTCGCCTTTTAAGTTGGTGATATTCGAAGCATGAGTAACTAAAACCATACCATGACTCCCGAAAATTTCCTTATCATACTCCAAACTCTCCATCATTGCTTCCCCTAATTCTCCTTCCGATTCTACCCAACAACAAGCCTGATATAAAGACCCGAATTTCTGAGCCAGTATACCCATGCGATGTTCAGACGGGAGGACAAATAAAAGATCACTAACTTCTCTCAATTCGAATAACCGTGTATGTGCTTCTTCACTCAACGGTATCTCATCTATTACAACCAGACTCAATATCGATTTATCCGGCTGCTCACCCACATAAAATCTATTTCTCATATAACACTATCTCTATCCACCCATCACTCTCTGGGTCGTAAATTTTATATATAGGACGTTTTCTCTCTATCCCCTCTAACAGATTTTGCCAGATAGGAGATGCTTCACGGATACTTAAGATCTCTGCATTACCCTCTAAGTTCAGGAAATATTGATAAGGACTTTCACCATAATCAATACCAGAACAGAGATCAACTTTTCCGTTATTCCCAAACACTAACGTCATTCCTAGTCCGCCCTCTGTAATCAACTTTTTTAGAGAACTTATATTGATCATTCTTTTCATCTCAATATCCATAATTTTCCTGTTCTTTTATCAATCACTATGTTATCTTGAAGTAATGAAAAATTGGGATTGTTCAAGATACTTTTCACTGATGACTTTCGCTTATTACCCCTCTTTAACACACCCAAATAAATTAATGTATTCCCTAAATCCATCATTAATAAGGAGTGGAAGGGCTAAGAGATGAGTTTTATAGTTCTACATCCGATCTAACCTCATCCAATAATCTATAAAGCTCTTTCATCTTACCATTATAGTCCTCCATAAACGCATTCCAAACTCTGAAGTTATGCCTCTTATTTCCTCTCCTCTTCAATAACTCATCCAATATTTCCTTTTCCATAACCTAACAAAAATATTACCCGCGCTTGTTTCTTCCAACTTGTTCTCTCCTCGCACCGTTCATTACCCTAAGTCGAAATTTTATGTTGGAATAAATCTTGTGAAACCTGAAAATCCCAACATTTCTTTCCCGACTTGTTCTTTTACGGTGCCTCCTCCTCACGGCTTGATCTTTAAAACGGGATTACAAACTTTGCGTACGCCTGATTTTCCGTTTTATCCTTTAAGCCGTCCTCACATTTTCAAGTTGTCCAGAGTCAATTCCTTTCAGGAGATTGACGTTAAGCGCGGTAATCCATATACCACAAATTACCAGAAGGAGGATCTAATGGCTTTTGCAACTCTTTTAATGCTTCCTCCCTTTTTCTCTGACTCCATCTCTTATTACCCTGAGCACCAAATTTAAACTTCTTAGCCCAAACCTGCTGAAAACCCGGGAAAACAGAAACCGAGGATGATAAGGAAGGGTAAATTGTAAATCTATTATTGCTATTCATATCATTATTTTTTTTATCCGTTTAAAATCAAAGTTTTCTCTCCGTCCAGAAAACGCTAAAATCCTTATTAATAGAAAGAACATTTTAACAGTTTTCTACATTTAACATGTGGAGAGCTGTTTTTTATTCTTTCAACATTCAATTTTTAATATTGAATTAACCAAGCCCTTTTTAGTGTGCCGGTTTCACAGAGCTTGGAAGATAACCGGATAGATCAGTGAATTTCCTGGTCGAACTAACTTTTGAATACACCAGCAAAAATGGAAAAGTATTACAAAAGAAACTACAGAGTGAACGTACCTGATCACGAAAGGTATGATCACCCTAGCACAGTCGAAATTCTAGGATTGTGCCAGAAAGTTATTGAATTGCTACATTAAGCTTCCAATAACTAAGGAAAGGTGAAGAAAAGTAGCCCAACCAAGAAATCCACATTAAAAGTGGTCCTGAGATATTGTTCACAGCTCTATCTCAGGTTTTCAAGACAAAATTCAGATCGCCGTTTGCACCTGCCCTAACGATCTGAAAAGAATGGCAGGAGAGCTTTTAACGCTCAAAACGAATTTAATCATTAAAAATATAATCAAAATTCACACTAAACCCATGTTCGAGTTTCCTAGGGTCAGGTATACTGGTCAACAAGGAATCCGGAACTATAAATTACCTTCATGGCAACCAAAACACGCGGAGGTAAAAATAGATCCTAGCATGGTAAGTTTCGGTGAAGACTAGTAACCAAACTTCCTAATAAACTCGAATAAGGGTTTTCCTGAGAGATTAACAGTCTTTCAGGTTTTCAAGACATAAAATACAGATCACCGAAGTTCAAAACATAAATTTGAACTCTGCACCCGCCCTAGTGATCTGAGGAATGGCGGGAGGGTTTTATGCCCGAATTGGATCTACAAAATCAGACATAAAATGATTAAAGTAGAAATCCTTAACAAAAATCCTTATCAGAGTTTTCCAAGGTTTCACAGGATAGATGAGACTAGAAAACCAAGGAGCTATAAACTTCCTTCATTGGATTTCGGACCAAAAGAAGTTAAAATTAGTTCCAATAAGGTCAGGTTAAACTATTAGATATGAAACCTGCTGAATAAACTCTGATAAAGAAGGGTTTTCCAAGATTTAGATATTATTATCTGGGTCTTGGTTTTTATTTTGTTCGTCGTCAGTAAACTCGTGTGGACCGTGATAGTAATAGTGACCATCCGGAGCAAGTTTACCTGTGTCTATGTATTTTTGGATAGAAGGAAGATGTTTAACAATCACTTCTTCAAGAGAAAATTTTTCATCATATTTAAATACAAGTTTTTTTAATCTCTCCTTCAAAGTATCTTTATCTTCCTCATAACACCAAATATACCCATCATGTGATTTAATTAGTTCCAAACAACAAGAGACAATATTGCTTTTTCTAAGACCTGTTATTTCAGAAACTTCTTTTACCCCACCTGAAAATTTCTTTATGAATTCCCCAGAAAGAGAATATTGTAAAACAACTTTTATTTCTTTCTTTTCTAACCAAGTATAGTCCTTAAACCAACCTTTTCTTATTGATCTTTCTAAAACAGATAAATCATTATTCCGAAAGTCTACTAATTTCGTATACTTTTTTGCTATATTATAACAAGTATCATAATCTAATGTGTCTCTAACAGGAGAAATCCAAGTATAATCGTCTAACCAACCATGTCTCAATGCACTATCATATGCGGATGCATTTCCTACTTGGAGTTCTTTTCTTGTTTTGTATTTCTTTGCTTCTTCAAAACAATGATCATAATCCCAGTACCCCATTTCATGTTTGGAGTTACGTATAGTCTCTAACCAAGTATAATCATCTAACCAACCATTTTTATATGCTGCATTATAGATATTATATGAAGCTTCCATAAATTCTTTTAGAGTATTATATTTCTTGGCCTCCTCATAACAAATCTCTCTGGTCCACTTTCCTTTTCCTAAAGAGCCTAAAGAACCACTATTCAGTCCAGTTTTCGCTACATTTAAAACATTCCAACCATCTTGTTCATATTTATTTCTATAATAGTCCTCTTTCTCTAACCCTTCAGACAATGTTAAATTACTTTCAAGAATTGTCATCTCTGGTACGGGTATATTTTGAGATTTTGCAAATTTAAAAACAGAGCTCTTCTCAATGTTTCTATGTGAAAAATCTCTATTTTTTAAATTAACAGATCTTCCAATATAAATTGAATGTTGGTCCGTAAAAATATAAGCATAAACATTATCTTTTTTATCTGTAAATGGGTTCTCCGATCTAGAAAGCCAGTCAAAGTCTTTTAACCAACCCTTCTTTCTAGAGATACCCTCGGCTGTTCTATAATTTTTCCTAAAATCTTTTAATGTTTTAAACTTTAATGCAAGTTCCCTACATTTTTCATACGTCCATTTAATTTTTGTTGAAGTCTTTAAAGATAATTGTACGGCTTCCTTGGTGGATAAAAACCAAGTATAATCCTTCAGCCAATTATTTACTAGAGCAGATTTGTATGCACTAGCACTTTTCTTTTGAAGTTCTTTCTTAGTTTTACATTCCTTAGCTAAATTATAACAAGCATCATAAGTCCACTTTTTGGGGTTTGTACCAATCTTTTTCAGCTCCTTAATGGTCTTCCTTTTTCTCTTTTTCTTTTCCATAGCTGGCTATAAATTAAGTTAATTACTCTTCTGCTCAAAATCATCTGGCAGAAACTCTATCAGGCCTTGACTAACTGCCCTATCGTAGCCATAATGCGTAAGTGCTATTTTGGCTTCTTTTCGATTGTTATAAATCGTATTTGTTGGTTTATATCTCAACATATTCTCTGTTTTAAAGAAAAGTGATAGAATAGATTTTAATTCTAAACTATCACTTTCTATTTTATTTACTATATAATATTACTTCATCACTGTTCAAAGATTTAACCACATCGATTAATCTTTGATTTGTACTTCCCCTAAAAAGGCATTTAGTAGATCTAAGTTCTGGTATAAATTTTCCATCAACCAGAACATCAATATATTCTAAAACTTCTTTTCTTTCGGGATCTACAATTAATTCTTCCCATGTATAGCCAGTATAGAGCCAAATATTACATTCCGGAATAGATGTTTTCAAGTCTTTCAGGAAACTTATTAATCCTTCTACTTGATAACATAATCCATCCCCTCCAGATATTGTAACTCTCTTATGATCATATAATAATACATAATCAATTAGCTCTTGGTTTTCATAATTTTTGCCAATTCCAAATTTCCAACTAGCTTTATTATGACATCCCTTACATTCATGGTTACAGCCTGAAAGATATATTGAAGTTCTCATCCTTGGTCCATCAACTATTGTATCAGGAACAATCTTCAATACATTCAACATTTTATAGTGTGTGTTGTACTCTATGCTTCAGCTCATCCAGCTTTCCAGCGTTCCATCGATCTGTAGTTCCAACGAGGTAGCCTGTAATTCTTTGTAGGACTGTAAGATGCTCTCCACAGACTGGACAAATTCCGCCATCGTTGTCTTCATTCGATTCATAATTACAATTTGGGCATCGTGTCTGGAAATGGTTCACAGAAAGATATCCAACATTATTCTTGTAAGCCAAATCGACAATGTCCATAATAGACTCTGGATTCTTTGTTGCATCGCCATCTACTTCAACGTAGAAGATATGACCACCTAAAGTCAATTTGTGATACGGGCCTTCAATCTCAGCTTTATGAGCAGCGGAACATGGATAATAGACAGGTACATGGTTTGAGTTAGTATAAAACATAAACTCAGTAATACCAGGAATCTTTCCATATGTTTTCTGATCAATCTTTGTAAATTTTCCAGCTAATCCTTCTGCTGGTGTTGCTAAAATTGAATAATTGTGCTGATACTGTTCTGAATATTTTTTTGAATCTTCAAACATCTGCTGAATAATACTCAATCCATATTCCTGGCACTTTGGATCTTCTCCATGATGATGACCAGTCAAAGCCACCAGAGCCTCTGCAAGTCCGATAAATCCAATTCCTAAAGTTCCCTGATTAATTACATCTCCAAGTTGATCCTCTGGACCTAATTTATCTGAACCAAGCCAAAGTCCACTCATAAGAAGTGGGAACTGCTTTTTCAACGCGGTCTTTTGGAATTGATATCTTTCATCAAGCTGTTTTGCTGCTAAACCTGTAATCTCTGAAAGTTTCTCCTTAAATCTATTAAGTCGTTTCTCATTAAGTTCAGGAGTAGCTCTTGTAATGTCTACTTTATATTCTTTGTCCCTAGGGTCAAGATAAATATATCCATCTTCAATAGACACTTCAATGGCTATCTTAACAAAGTTAATTGTTGTAAAACTAAGATTTCCACGTCCTATAGAAGTTCTCGGACCAAATCTATTATCGAATACCCTTGTGCGACATCCCATGGTTGCTACCTCATGTTCATAGCGTTTAGGATCATCTTCTTTCCAATCTTTATCAACATTAAATGTAGCATCAAGATTTAAAAAGTTTGGAAAAAATCTTCTCGCACTTACTTTACATGCTAGTTCATAAAGATCATAGTTTGGATCACCTGAAAGATAAGATACTCCTTTCTTTAGTTTCCATATCTGGATTGGGAAAATCGCGGTAGCTCCATTTCCTACACCGCGATCTGTAGATAAAAGAAGTTCTCTCATTACACAACGGCCCTCTGCACTAGTATCAGTTCCGTAGTTGATACTAGAAAACACAACTTGGTTACCTCCTCTACTATGGATGGAATTCATATTGTGAATAAACGACTCCATTGATTGATGAACACGCGAAACCGTTTTATTCATCGCAGACTGTTTAGCTTTTTCAATTGGATCTGAGATACTAGATATGTCTTTCTTTATATAATCTTTTAAATTTTCATTCCTAATTTCATCAGTGAGCTCCAAGCCTAACAATTCAAAAGAATTTTCAAGCTCTTCAATATAAGTTAAACGAACATATGGGGCTAGATAAAAATCAAATGCTGGGATTCCCTGACCACCATGCTGTTCATTCTGGACAGTCTCCATGCTAATTGCAGCAAGAATAGATGCAGTTTCAATCCTCTTAGCACCTCTAGCCTCACCATGTCCCGCTTTAAACCCTTCACTTAAAATTTTGTCAAGCGGATGTTGAAGGCATGTTAGAGACTTTGTAGGATAGTAATCCTTGTCGTGGACGTGAAGATAGTTTGATTTAATAGCATCTCTTACATCATCTGACAAAAGATAATTATCTACAAATGGTTTAGTAGTCTCAGACGCAAATTTCATCATCATACCAGCAGGCGAGTCGCTGTTCATGTTTGCATTCTCTCGCGTAACATCGTTATTAACTGTATTAACAATGCTCATAAAGATATCTTTTGTCTTGGCTTCTCGAGCAACATCTCTATCATGGCGGTTTTTGATAAATTCTCTAGCAGCATCCTTACATTTAGACTTCATAAGCTCATTTTCAATGAAGTTCTGAATAACCTCTACCGAAATTTCTCCAGAGTTCTTTTCTTGAAACTTATCTACTATTCCAGAAGCTATCTTACTATCAATTCCTGATTCAGTTCTTTCCATTGCATGATAGATACTGGACTTCATCTTTTCTGCTGAGAAATTAGCTTTTCTGCCATCTCTCTTAATTACTCTAATATTTTCACTCATATAGGAATTATATTTTTAAATTGTTAAACATTATATTCAATTCCTAAGATACCTAGATATTCTCTGGCATCCGTTATTTTTATCTCTTCGGAAATGTTGTTATACTTCTTTGTAAATTCAACATATTCCTTCTGCTTCTTCAAATATTCTTCCACGCCTTGAAAGCAATCAGCGCGTGTTTTTTCAGAGAGCACTTTTTCAGCAATAAACTTTTCATCCAACATTGTCATTAATATCTTCTGTACGTTATTGCCACCAAGTATCTCGCTCTCTTTCGTTACCGCGCTGGAGATAATAGAAGGCGTGATTAGTTCTGGCTGTTTTTGGTATTCATAGTATAATGGGTCTGTTACTCCACGTTCTATAATAAAGTCGTAGTTCCCGTATACATAGTCTTGAAGTCTAGTTAGATGTAATAAAGCGTAATTCAGGTTAGATTCATTACACAGCCAAGGAAATAATGCATCTCTATTATACTTCCAGTTCTTAATTGCGCTTCTGATTATCACAGTATTCTCATCACTCTCATCTCCAAAATAACCATACTTTTGTTTAATAGTCGAGGATTTAAGAGTTCCAGATAATCCATAGTAAATTTTAATCATCTACTTCAACCTCCTCACAAACTTCAAACTTCTTTTTAAAATCAGACTTCTCTCTTACGTAAATTTTTGATGGAATAGAAAGTGAACGGTAAATTACACATTCCTTCCAATCTCTGGTTTGCATTTTCATCTCTGCCTCTGACTCGATAATCCGGTAAAGATTCCCGGATTTCTTATGTCTATATACCAAATTTTTCATTTCCATATCTATTATAAAGAGTTCGGTCCGCTAAAAGCGCAAAATGTCTATTTACGCCGCTCAAAATTCTCTTCCAACACTACAACACACAAAAGCGGGAAAAGAAAATAGAGACACCAGTTAAGCCTAAGTAATCTCTATTTTGCTTGGGTTTTATTGTTTTCTTCCTCAATCCACTTCTTCATCTTCCAAATCATTTCTCCAATATCATCACCATAGATACCTCCTGAGAACATGATAATTTTAGATTGTCTCATTTCTTCAAGTTCATCATATCCAAAAGGTAAAGCTTGTTCCTCACCTTCCCAACCATCAAGAACATATGCCAATCTATATTTTCCAAAGTTATTCTTGTGCATAGTCCAATTTGTTCCATCTACTGCCTCTAACTTCAGTGACCAAACATTACGTGTCGGAAATTCCCAATATTCTTCACCATTAGGATAAAATTTAAGTTTACCGTGCGAAATGACTCTAGGAAGTTTAGTGAATTCTGTTAATGCTTCTGCTCGTCTTCTTAAATCCAAAATCTTATCACCCACATTATTAAGGATTTAGAAGATTGACAACAGCTTTTCAATAAATCCCAAGTCATTATTCTTCACTGAGTACTTTTCGTTTACTACAATAGAACCATCCTCATAGTTAACCGTAGTATTCTCAGCAAATACGATCTCCTTCTTCTGAATTGCCATTTTATCCTCATAGTTCTGTTTAGCCTCATTAATCTTTTCGGCCCAGTACTTAGGATATTCACCAGCATAATCATCAGGATTCAATTCTTCTACCAATCCTGTACTATCAAAAAGTCCGGGTTTGGGGTTAGGGCATTCAAACTTAATTGTAATAAGTTCATCCTCGTCGTTTGTAACACTCACCTCCCAATAAAAATATTTCTTTCCAGACTTCTTGTATTGATGTGAATCAGCCATCAAATCAGACCAAATATCTTCAATTACAACATTAGTACCATTGTAAACCTGGCCACCCTCTGAGAAAGTAACCGTGTCCTGAATAAGTTGATCTTTAAGAATATAAGGCTGACCATAACATACCTTATCTGCCATTATATTATTCCAATGATTAAAAAGAATTATGACTGGAGCTTTTACACTCGTTTGTCATAATCCTTAACGTTTTCTAAATGAGTCCTAGCATCTTCTCACCCGCTTTAAGATAAGAGAATGCATTAAAGAACTCCGCATGATGAGTTGGATAGTGGAGGAATGATTTTGATACGTGCTTTTCAATTTCAGCACTAACATCAGGATCATTCTCATACTTCGCTAAGAAATATGCCAAGCCGCCTACACAAATAATACCATCAGAAGCGTCCAAAGAATCTGCTGCCTGATTTTCAAGGAGATCAAATACCTCCCCTAAGTATTTCTTTGTGAATTCCTTTACTTGTTCTGAAATATCATATCGTCTTCCTCTTCGAATAAAAACTCCCCCTTTATCAAGAATATTCTGTCCTTCTTTTAAAGATATTTTTAATTGAAAATTCCGGAAGAGAAAATCTGCGATAGAATAGACAATACGCACGATTCCGCTATCTTTTACACCGACAGCCGCACCAGCACTAGCCTTAGAGCCAATAACGGTTGCCCAGTCCAAGGTATAGAAACCACCATCAACAATAAGATAATTGTTAAGAGCTGCTTCACCCATTGAACCAGTATTTGTATCTGTTATGTCGAGTCCTTTCAAACTATATCCCAATTTACACGACAGAGCTTGTGGAAGAACATAAAAATAGTTATCCTTCTCTATCATTAAAGTGTCATAAAGGTAAGCTAAGAGATCATCTGCTTTATCTGAGAATGCAAGCGATAGACCAATAATAACATGATCAAAACTATCAATCCCACCATACTTGTTTAAAAGATATGATATCCAAACTGGGTATACACTTTTTAAACTTTCATAATCCTTTATGTCAATAAGATAATTTCGTCCAAGTTTTAAAGCAGCTGCACCCATTACATAAGTGTCAGAACCCAAATTAAACATTACATCATTATCAATCTCTAAAGGATTATCTATTTTTGCCACAGAACTAATGTATTTATCAAACTGTAAAGCACCATCTTCACTATAGAAACAACACTTTACAGAGCTGTATCCGAGGTCAATTGCAATTAATCTCATACTTTACCCTCCTTAATTTTAGTTTTTAAATTCTCGACTATACTTTTAAAATTCTCTATGATTTTCTTATCTGCTTTTCCTTCCTCCAGATCTCCCACGACTTCATCCAGATAATCGACAGGCATATGAGGAATATAGGCAGAATATCCAGCAGTGATTAAGCTTACTGAAAAGAGTGATGTTGGATACACTTGACCATCGTTTTCATATTTCAAGTCATTTACTACAACAACCTGAAAAAGTGGAGTTTTATTGGTGGGAGCTGTAGAACGATAAGCAAAAATCAGATCTCCACGTAATAGGTCCTCATGAATACTGCCCATTAATCCTCTAGCCACCTGCATAGAGTCTTCAAAACCAAAAACTCTCATCTGTTGTATCTTCTGCACCTCTTCTTCAGTCATCGTTAAAACTTTAGTACTCTCCGCTGGTGTAGTCTTCTTCTTTGTTTTCTTTGTCTTTTCCATTATTCAGTACGTAAATTAATATATTATAAGTATTATCTCCACACTCAAATTCTTGGATGCCACAATCTCTAACTCCAAAATTCCTAAGAGCTTTCATAACCAGTTCTACCTGCATGAATATATAGCTAAAATATTCTGGTGTCTCTAATTTTCTTTGTTGCATCAGAATATATATTTCTTCCCATTCTCCATATTCCGTTTCCACCCGTTTTGATTCCAAGAAGGTGATAGGTAGTGTAAGTAAGAATTCGGTTATTTCATTCTTTACTCCTAGCCTTGATCTTCCTTTCATGTGTAGAAACCGGTTAATCGAATTATTGCATACCCGAAGATCCATATCCATCCTCTCCTCGACATGTTTCTCCTTCGAATTCTTCCACGTCCTGAAATCCCTCGCACTTTTCAACTTTGGCGTAAACTAGTTGTGCTATTCTTTCGCCGGGTTGTATTGTGTAGGGTTCGTTTGAGAGATTAACAAGAATAACTCCAATTTCTCCTCTAAATCCTGCATCAATAGTGGCGGGTGTATTTAAGACAGTCACGCCATGTTTTAGTGCGAGACCAGACCTAGGACGTATTTGTATTTTGAAGCCTTCAGGTATGTCGATTCTAATACCTGTCGGAAATAAGAAGCGTTCGAGTGGTTGGAGAGTTTTGGGTTCGGTTATGCAGGTTCTAATATCCATGCCTGAGTCTGTATCATGTGCATAAGCTGGATTTGGATAACCTGATGTATTTATGATTGGTAACTTCATGTATTAGTCTGTTATGATTGTTCGTTCTATTGGGTTGTTAGGTTTCAGGATAAAATGTGTATTCCCTTCTTCATCATAAGTTGAGTGTACAGATCCTGAAAAATTCCTGATTATACAATAGCAAGATTCTGGGAGAGAGTTCATGAAATTTGGATTATACTTTAGTGCTTCCTCCAACAAAAATACTCCGAAAGTTCCAGAATCTACTCCACATTCTCCGATAGTTTCCATAAGATTTAGTACTTCATCCCTTTCCCCTTCATCATCTCCTGTTAATTTTTCCAAGAAGGTTTCCGGATTATAATAGGTTGGGATAGAAAATACTTTAGGACTTCCATCTCCATAACCTGTTGCATCCCACTCATACTCGGTAAAAGATCCTTCAATACTGTAATTATCGTAATTGAAAGTCTCACCCCAATCAGCATCCTTAGCAAAATAGCAAGGATCTGTAATAATAAGGTCTTTTCCTATAACATTCATAACTTATAACTTATATTTTCTTTTTACCAACCACCTAAACAACCAACCATGACCAGATATAAAGATTATTTCAGCCTTTACTTCTGGTCCCTTCCAAAGTTCTGTTCCTGTTGTTGCATAGATATTAAATCCATAGTTTTCAGGACTTAGGATTGTTCTATCTTGCAAAAGGAGACCAGAATCTATCACCCTTTTCAACTCAGACATCAAGTAATCATATCCTTCTGGGAGTAAATAAGTAGGTTTTTCCAAGTCCTCCAATCCTAAGCAATAATAGGTAGGAGTCCATAACCTTACTGATTTTCCCTTATGTTCCATGACTAAGAGACGTGAATCTTTTTCGTAATAGACTTTGATAGGGGTTGGGTTTGGAGTTTTAATTATGTCATCACTAAATAATACTAGAGAATTATATATTTCAATAAGATCGTTTTGTAGTGTCGTCATTATTAATCTTCACTTCTAAGACACAGTAAATCAATACCAACCTGATCAAGCAAACCATAAATTCGAGTTGTAATTCCCGAGTTTACATTGCCAGTAGTAGACTTAATAGCATCCATAGCATTCAGGAGATCTGTGAAAGGGTTCTTAAGGCCAGCAAACTTATCGGCATCAAAAACACCAACCTGATCAATAACCTGATGCAAAATACCAGGAATATCAAGACCTTCGCTAGGAATAATCTTGATAGCGGTAGGATAATCATACTGGAGGAAATTACGATCAATCACATTCCACTCCACAATCTCACCAGAAGGAACACCAGTAGCATCAACTTCATCATCCGTAACGTTGAAAATCTTTACCTGATAACCAACCTTTGACAGATAATAATTAACGCATGCCAGATCCTTCCTACCAAAGAAGCCACTAGAATTGATAAGCTCTGTCAACTCTGTGTTTCCAATACCACTTTCAAACTTCTCGAGATTCTCCTTAAGAAAACCACGAGCAAATTCCTCAATTGTAACACCCATAGCCTCTTTGTCAAATCGATTACGGGCGATACACTTTCCTACTGTACTTGTCCATTCATCAGCAGGAATCTGAATTAAACTAATCTCAATCATTTAACGTTAAAAAATTTATAAGTTAATATTAGGGTCGACCAAGTATATATAGATCGCCCATAATCTCTCTTGTAAGTTTCCGGATTCAAAAAGCAATTTCTCCATCTCAGTAAAATCTCCAAAAGTATAAATTGCCTCTTCTATATCTCCAAACTCGATAGGCTCTCCGTTCATCCATTCTATTAAGACATCCATAAGATAAGACTCAAATTCTATGGTGTGTGGAGATTTCAAGTTTAAAATTTCAAATTCTTTTACTCCGAATACCAAGGAAAGAGCTCTCCAGAAGTCAGTTATCCGGATTTGCCCATTTCTCTTAAGTATTTTATATGACATTATGACAGACTCCGGAAAATCTCTATCATATTTTGTTTTCTTCATGTCTCGTTGATTACTATAGGAAAGAATTCAGATTTTATTGCTTCTATCCCTTCCTTGAAAGTTTTATATTTTTCCTTAAACGACTTAATAAATTCAATTTGTTCGTCAGAGATAATAATAAGATCATAAATTTCGTATCCTACAGTTCTCGAAAGGTTAAGGTCAAATCGGATAGAAACTTTATCTGTCATTGAACCATGATAACCTAGAGACTCTTCAGATCTTACTACTGTGAAACAACCATACCAAGGATTCCCATAGCCTGAATAAACCGGAATACCAAACGCTTTACAGATGGCGAATTTCAAGATTGTAGATTCAAACTTAGTATTATCTATTTTATCAAGTTCAAAATCCTCTAACTTAAAATCTTGACATCCGAATTTGTTTTTTAGATATTCATTGAGCTCTTTAAACTTCTCTTCAAAGGCGGGGTCAACTCTAATTTCTTTCCCCATCCTCACTACGTCTATTCTAATGTCCTGTAAGCTTCTCATGTAAAGTGACGTATGATGCTTTCCAAACAACTTCCATATTTCTCTTTCTCAGTGCTGTTCCCATAAAAGACATAAGATATTCTTTATAGGAATCTGGATCTTCGTTCTTCACAAAATCCAAGAGCTTAACCAAATCTATATCCGTTGTCTCCCACTTAAATCGATCTATCACCAAAAACTTATTAAGATCAAGATCGGAAGGGGATGAGATGGTGGACAGATATTTTCTCATTCTATCCTTTCTCTCTGAACAATCTGGATTACTACACTTTAAGAGAGACCCAAAGACATCCTTCTTAGACATTACATGACCACAAGAACAAGTTGGCCATTGATAATCTCCGTTTCCAGGTTTCAATGTCTTACCTATTTGTGGTATGGTTGAGTTGGCCAAGATAATAGTAACCTCTGCTCCTGGTGTAATCTTCTCTTTCACCAATTTATCAACAGAGCCTGCGGATGGTTTTCTTACTGTACATCCCCTTACTTCGATTGGCTCTACTATGACATTTGCTGACCAAGAATCTTTACCTTTTGATACCTGATTATTCCACTGTATACTTTTTACAGTAGTTTTAATCAGTTCAGTTCCAGATCCAGCACCAGCATACTTCAGGGCTCCTAAACATACACCATTCTCTGAATAGCAACACCAGCCATCATTTTGAAATAAACCAGTTGAAGTTGCTGTTCGATCTGTCTCAGTAAATCCTTCAGATTTATTTTGTAACTCTTCTATAGTCCAAACATCTGCTGGAGCAAACTTGAAATGTCCGTCTACTCTTGATCTTACGATTGGGAATGATTTAAGAACATCTCTATAGTCCATCCCCTGTATAGCTATTCCTGCAGGACTATCATCTGTATAATAACGATATGCACGAAGAGTTAGGAGTCGATTTACCTCGTCATCAAGGTGTTTACTAATGATCAACGAGTTAGCACGCTGTCTAGCTCGATCTTTAGCGCTCTCATCTCCAGAAATTCGATTAACGTCAACAAGAGCTTCACATTGAATAGCCACAATACCTTTAGGAAATTCTTTTGGCATAAATCCAATAAGTTTCCCAATCTCAGACAACCCTCGATCTTGAATATTGAGGTTTCCAACGGTCACAATATCTTTAACTTTTCCTGTGGTTGGATCTAGATATATAGCGATACTTGAACCGTCATACTTAAGATCACAGTAAATTTTCTTTCCATAATCAGCTTGAAATTTGATAAGAGCTTCCAACATAGACATTCCTTCTACTTTGGTTTTCTTAATCTTTTCAATATACTGATTCATTGCTCTCTGACCTTGCATGAACGTATTAAATACATAGTCTCTAACAAAGAAACCATCAATCGCAGCTTGCCTTTCCATCTCATCATATTCTGAGTCTGTAAATCCGGTAGGCTGAGAATCTACATAATACTTTTTACATGCTTCTATTAAGGTACTCCACTTCACTAATAACTCTTCTTGTGTCATATTTTTATTTTTTAATTGTTTTCATCCACGCGAGGAGAGTTTCTTGTACTTCACGATCAAAAACTCGTCTAAGGGAATCTCGTCGATCTGGAATAATTTTTGAACCGGCTTTAACAGGTACAGTATAAACCTCTCCGTCATCATCGGTTCTTTCAACAATCTTATAATTCCTAAACCTAAGGTAGTCTTCTATCAGATCATCATCAAATAAAATTCCAAGAGGACGAGATAAGAAGATAGCACTCATTACAGCATCATATACTTCACAAGGTCCACCCTCATCTTCCCAATCATCTTCTTCTCCTCCGTTTTCACTATTCAAAAACTCTTCTTCTGACATAGCGCCTCCAAAAATATCATTCTGGGGACCTTCAATGTCGTTACTATTCTTATTCATATAATTTACATGTATTAGGCGTTGAGGTCTCCTGAAGCGCATTTTAGCAATTTGGGATTTTACCTCAACTTAGTTAAACACAAAGAAGTAGGGGATTAATTACACTTCACATGTAATTCTCAAAATCCTCTACCTCTTCTCTCATTCTCTACTACGTTTTTACTCAGCCTTCTTCTCTTCCTCGTCGACTATAACACAATCGATAAGAAGAATCATTGAAGCCGTTGAAACTGAATTCTCTAATGCTACACGAAGAACCTTAGCCGAATCAAGAACACCTGCCTCACTAAGATCACAGTAAGTTCTAGTCTTTGCATTATATCCATAGTTCTTCTTCTTGCTCTTCTTGATATCAGCCAAAACAACATCTCCAGACACTCCAGAATTCTCAGCAATTGTTTTCATGATGACGGGGAGACTATTAAATACAATCTCAGCACCCTCTTTCTCATCACCTTCCAATCCCTTCCAGAATGCTTTATCGTTTTTAGCTTCGAGTGATCCCTTGTAGTAAATGTAACCACCACCAGGAGCACAACCTTCATCAAGAGCAGATTTAGAAGCAAGAATAGCATCCTGAATAGTTGCCTTCCGATTCTGTTTCTCCGCCTCAGTTGCACCACCAGCCTTAATCACACCAATACCACCAACTAAATTAGCTAGTCTCTTTTCAAATTTGCTCTTATCATAATTAGAGATATTAGGATCAGCTAAACGTTTCTTCAAGACTTCTGCAATATCATTAATCTGTTTAGGACTACCAGCACCTTCATAGATAATAGTATGATCCTTCGAGACTACTACCTTATGTGCAGCTCCTAAAGATTCGAGTGTTGCCTGTGTGATATCAATACCAGTCTCAGGGCAAATGTATGTGGCACCAGTAGCAACAGCAATATCATTCATGATGTTCTTACGTGAATCACCAAAATCAATACCTTTTACTACACAACAACGTACCGCACCTTGTAGTACATTCAGGACTAGAGTTGTATTTACCACCTCATCCATCTCATCACAAATAATCAGGAATGGACGTCCGGTTGGCATGATTAACTGAATGATTGGGAGAATTTGTGAAACTGATGAAATCTTTTCTCCTACTACCAGGACATAAGGATCATCCATAACACAAGTACTCTCCTCAGGAACTGTTACATACTGAGGACTAGACCAACCACGATCAAGCTTCATACCTGTAGTAACATCAATGACAGTTTCCAAACCAGATGCCATATCCGCTGTCAAGACTCCATTAATGCCTACCTTATTCATACACTCTACCACAAGATTACCTACCTCCGGATCATTATTAGCTGAGATAGTGGCTACCTTTCGAATCAACTCCAGATCATCTCCTATAAGGGTTGCATTCTGGGCGATAAACTTAGTCATCCACTTCTGAGCTTTCAACATTCCAGACTTAATCTCGTTTACATTTGCTCCGGTCTTAATTGCTCTCTGACCTTTCTTACAGAGCTCCTTCGTCATTATACTAACAGTTGAAGTACCATCACCTACACTATCTTCTGTGAGAGATGATGCTTTCTTTACTAATTGAGCTCCTTGATTTAACATAGGATCTGAAAATGTAATAAACTTAGCTACTGAAGCACCATCTCTCGTAATCTCTGGAGCACCAAAGTCGAGACCTAATGATACGCCTCTACCTGCAGGACCCAATGTACGAGCAATAGCATTAGCAGCCAATTCTACACCCTCAATAATCTTCTCTTGAGCACTTTCACCAAACTTAATAACTTTACCGTTTGCCATTTTCTTCAATAATTCTTTTGTATTCGTTGTTAATAAAATTCTCCAGGCTATCGTAATCTAGCTCTTCTCCAGATTCAAGTCCATTTATTAAATACTCACACATATTGGACAAGATTTCAAAACTACGTACCTTTGTCTGTAGCTGGGAATAAACGAAGGAAAAATGTTCTTTCATTTTCCTCACGCTCTCTACCCTTTCATTGCGTTCCTTCAGAGTCATTAAAGCACTACCAAAACTTCTGAACTTGTAATAACTCTATACTTCTCACCATCAATTGTCAGTTCCTTTCCGGCATTCTGATAGTAATAAATAGTATCACCAGCCTTTACGTTTTCGATCTTATCTCCTACCGCTACAACCTCGGCTACTGCATATTCACCAGCCCCTACAGGAACTTCAAAACCTCCAATTTTTTCGACCAAGCCATCACGTTTAGACTTGATCAGAATTTTCGAATCTAATACTTTCATGTTATCAAAAATTTAATGAATGACAGAACTTTAATGTTCTATCACTCATAAGGAATTGCCTCCCTTTCGACACCCCTTTTCTTCATTTCAAACAAACCACCAATCATAATCAAAATCATAATCCATATTCCACCTCTCTTTTCTTCTATATATAGAAACACCTTCCTCTTCGGGACTTAAGAAAGAATCCCGACATATTGATAGTAGAAGAAAATCCCTAAATTCTGACATACAATTCTCACTATCCTTTTTTAGTTTCATCAATTTCATATAATACCACGAACTGGGTATTACTTCACTCCTTCCACGATGTTGTATATAAGTAAATCTATCTGCCTTATATATCTCTAAGTTTATAAAAGCTGGAGTTAGGTGTATCTTCAAGTATCCTTTCTTCAGATAAACCTCTATGTCATTATTAGAGTGGAATGGGATAACATAACCAACCAATCCTTGTTCGGCTATCTCATGAAATCCAACATCTTCAAGTACCGTTATTATATCTTTCCTATAGATATCTTCTTTAGACATTTTCATATATCCAGATTAATAATGCTTTCCTTATTATCTCAATCTCTTCTATTGTTATTTCTGTCAAGTCTCTATCCCCTAATGACATCCAAATAAGACCACTAATCTCATGTGCATCTATATCATATTCTAGGAAGGTCTTTTTGTTCGTATCTGAGAAGAAAATTTTTACAACGACACTCCTTTTTCTCTTTATAGAAAAAAGATCAGGGTGAAATAAATTTATACCACTGCCAGAAAATTCGATTAAAACATCTAAGAGAATTTCATCAAACTTGTCCAAATATTTATCATTTATATCTTCTGGAACTTTATTATAATTATAGTAGGAATTAAGAATATCCGAAGTTATTGTATAATTAATATTATATATATCGACTCTAAATGAATGAGTCTCTGTGTCGTAGTATATATCATCAATTCCCATCAGCTTCTAAGATCACGATAAGACTTAAAGAAATAGTAATATGCACTTCCACCATTAAGAGTAGGGGAAGGATTGACAGATAAAACTAGAGTGTCCGGATTAAGTTGAGGGGCAGGAATTATATCTTTCCACCTCAATAACTTTCTCTCCGGATCTCTTCTACTATCCTCTCCTTGACCAATCCCTACTATTTCAGTTTGTTCAGGGTTTATCCATTTTAACATGAGAGGAGCTTCATCACCATAACCAAATCCTTTCTCTAAGTATTCGTCATAGATATAGAGATCCCCAATTTTCAAGTCACCAAAACGAATCAAACTTAAGTGATCATTTCGAATCCCAGGAAAACCAAGACGAACCCACTCTAAACGTGCTTTCATTCGATTTACCTGCGTTGGCCAAGTTCGTGTATAACCTCTTCGCCTAACTATCTTAATTAATG
>Ga0310691_10003328_pt1 | contig 19496 bp, 14 predicted proteins | sample 176DNAGHGlowgp2_FD_203887 | JGI IMG/M metagenome (GOLD analysis project Ga0310691, IMG submission 203887) | Sheep rumen microbial communities from Palmerston North, Manawatu-Wanganui, New Zealand - 1766 DNA GHGlow gp2 (v2) (version 2) | ecosystem: Host-associated > Mammals > Digestive system >...
TATCAGAAACTAATTCTGAATCTCTATCTACTCATAGAATTAATTGAGTAAGGTCATTTGATCCGATACTAAATCCATCAAATACTTCCAAAAATTCTTCAGCCAGAATTACATTTGAAGGGATTTCACACATTCACATAACCTTGAGCCCATGTTTTCCTTGTTTTAGTCCAAATGAAGCCATTGTTTTGATTACTTTTTTAGCTTCATCTACAGTTCTTGGGAATGGAATCATTACATCTAGATTATCTAATCCCATTTCTTCTCTAACTTTAAGTACGGCCTTACATTCTAGTCCGAAAGCTTCCTTATAGTTTTCTGAATAGTATCTAGAAGCTCATCTCCATCCGATCATTGGGTTATCTTCCTTTGGTTCAAATTGAGCACCTCCGATTAGGTTAGCATATTCATTAGACTTGAAGTCTGATAGTCTAAGAATTACTCTCTTTGGATAGAATGCTGCGGCGATTGTTGCCACTCATTCAGCTAATTTATCGATAAAGTAATCAGCTTTATCTTTGTATCCTACAGTTAAATCAGCGATTTGCTTTTTAACATTAGCATCTTTTAGTTCATTGAAACGTAGTAGAGCTAATGGATGAACTTTAATATAAGAATTGATAATAAATTCTTCTCTAGCTAATCCAACTCCATCGTTAGGAATGAAACTTTCTTCAAATGCTTGTTCAGGAGAACCTACATTCATAGTAATATGAGTTTTTGTTTCAGGTAGTTTTGCAATGTTGATTTCATTTACTTTGAAAGGAAGTTTTCCTTTATAAACGATACCAGCACTTCATCCACTACAGTCTACTGTAATATCTTTTCCTTGAGGAATAACTTCTGTTCAGTTGTTGGTACCTACTACACAAGGAATTCCTAATTCACGAGAAATAATAGCAGCGTGACATGTTCTTCCTCATCTATTGGTTACGATAGCTGAAGCGATTTTCATGATTGGTTCCCAGTCAGGATCAGTCATATCAGTAACTAGCACTTCTCCTTTTTTGAACTTATTGATATCTGCTACATCCTTAATTACGTTAGCCTTTCCAGCTCCAATTTTTTCTCATACAGATCTTCCTTGAACGATAATTTCTCACTTTTTCTCTAGTTCATAAGTCTTCAACACAGACATATCTGTATTTGAGTGAACTGTTTCTGGTCTAGCCTGAACGATAAATAATTCTCCAGTTTTACCATCTTTAGCCCATTCTGTATCCATAGGACAGAATTTTCACTTCTTTTTAGAATAGTGATCTTCGATGATTACTACTTGTTTTGCAAGATTCAAAACTTCATCATCAGTCAAAGTCATCTTTTTCCTGTCAGCATCAGGTACTGCTACATTTTTAGTAGGAGATTTATCTGAAGAAGAGTAAATCATTTTGATAGCCTTTTCTCCAACTTTTTTAGAAAGGATAGCTTTCTTTCCTTTTCTAAGAGATGGTTTGAAAATATACCATTCATCTGGATTCACAGCTCCTTGTACAACATTTTCTCCTAGTCCGTATGCTCCAGTTAAAAGTACAGCATCTTTAAATCCTGATTCAGTATCGATGGAAAACATTACTCCACTACATGCAAGATCACTTCTTACCATTTTTTGAACAGTAATTGATAATGCGATAGAGAAATGATCAAAGTGTTTGTCTTGTCTATAAGAAATAGCTCTGTTTGTGAATAATGATGCAAAGCATCTTTTACATGCATCGATAATTGATTCATATCCAAAAATATTCAAATATGTATCCTGTTGTCATGCAAATGAAGCATCTGGAAGGTCTTCTGCAGTTGCAGAACTTCTAACGGCTACATCTACATTCTTTCAGTAGATTTTTTCCATTTTTTTGTATGATTCGATAATTGCTTTAGTCAAATCTTCAGGGAATTCGAGAGATTTAATCAAAGATCTCACTCTAGCTCCTCTTTGAGCTAAATTATCCAAATCAGAAGTATCCAAATCTGATAGAATTTCTTTGATTTTCTTATCAGCTCATGTCTCTTTCAATAAATAACGATAAGCATAGGCTGTAATAGCAAATCCGTTTGGAATGTTTACTCCTTTTGGAACGAGATTTCTATACATTTCTCCAAGTGAGGCATTTTTACCTCCAACATATGGTACGTCTTCGATTCCAATTTCGTCGAATCGTAGAATAAATTTGTTTTCCTTTCAGTTTGTTTTTTTCATTTTGTATTATAATATAAGAATAAAATAAATGATTAAATTAGTCTGAAGCTAAATATATTTTTCCGCTTCATTGATGATTTTATTCATCACTTTGATACAAGCGATTGGATGTTTTCACATTGATGTTTCTCATGATAGCATGAGGTAGTCAGCTCACTGTGAAACTGCATAAAATATATCAGATACTTCAGCTCTAGTTGGTAGATTGTTTGTTATCATACTTTCTAGCATTTGTGTCGCTACAATTACTTTCTTAGCCTTTCTTTTTGCTTTTCAGATTAAATTAATCTGATGAGAAGGAATAGTTTCCACGGGTACTTCTGCCCCCAAATCTCATCTAGCTACCATGATTGCATCGGCATTTCTTATAATGCTTGCGATATTGTCGATTCATTCTTGATTTTCGATTTTGGCAATCACTTTTAGATGTGCTCATCCATTTTTGTATAAGAATTCTTTTAATTCTTGGATATCTTCTCATTTTCTTGCAAAACTAAGTGCAACGTATGACATATTTTGTTCTATTCCAAATAAGATATCATCCTTGTCTTTATCTGTAAGTCATGGTAATCTAATTGGAATTCCTGGCAAATTTACATGTCTTCTGGATGTAATAGTTGCATCATTTTCAGCAACTCATATGATATAATTAGTAGCTTTCTTGGTAATTCTTATATCCAAGAGTCATGATTCTATCCTTACTAAACTTCAGATTTCCACATCTTTGATAATGTATGGATAGTCTACATACATAATCTTATCATCCTTTACGAGAGATGAATCCACTACGATTTTGATTTCTTCTCATTTAGTATAAGTGACAGGATTCTCCAGTTCTCAGGTTCTGATTCCTGGACCTTTAGTATCCAAAAGAAACGCAAATCTGTTTCATACTGCACGTTCCACAACCCTTGCAGACGCCATGACTTCTTTCATCCAGTCATGTGTAGCATGAGAGCAGTTAAATCTCAGAATTCTGACTCAGTTTTCATATAACTGCTTCAATTTTTCTGGAGATTGTGTTGCCGGTCAGATTGTTGCAATAATTCAAGGCATTTTGTTTTATTATAATGTAAAGTATTATTCTTTAGTTTATTTTTTTGTTTTTCTCCTTTTCTTTCCTTTGCTCTTACTTTCAGTTGAATCATCTGGTAAATCTTTTTCATCGATCTGTAGTCAAAGTCTAGCCCTACTCTCAGCCTCTATAAATTCTATTCTTCTTCAATATTTTCTTGAGGAATATTCTTTTAAAATTGTTGATATATTTGGTTGCTCTGGTAATATTCTTTGATATTCATCTTTATAAGAAATACGTAAAGGGTCGGATTGAATTCATTTTTCACATTTTTTAAGTATAACCTGATTAGGCTTTAAATTTTCTAAATCTTTTTTTGTAAATTTTGAATAAATTTCTTTTTCTAAATTTTCAGAATCTAATGCTCACAATTTGAACATACAAATAGTTCCTACTGTATTTAAGATCATTTGAGATATATCTGAAGTCTTTTGGAAAGAGAATTCTCTTTTTAATTGATCTCCATACAGGTGAGACATTATTATTCATAATTTACATCTTGTAGCATTATATAAAAAGGTTTCATATGATTGTCATCATATGTAATCAGGAAAATTGTCTAAATACAAGAAATATGGGGATAAATTTTCTTTATCTTTTTTTATTCTTTTCTTTAATGCAAGATTTAATTTGAATAGTAATATTCTTCAAATTAGGTTGCTATCTGTATCTCAAATTTCTCATTTGTTTAAATTTACAAGTAATATTTTTTTCTCATCCATAATTTCATTTATGTTAAATCCAGATTTAGTTTGTCAAATAATATTTCTAGTATTAGGATTGGTTTGAAATTGTACAAACTTAGAGGAAAAATAAGGAATAATCTCTTGTTTTTCTCTATCTCACATTGCATTGTAAGTCCTTTCCCATCGATTCCGTACTATTGGATTTGTAACTTTTTTAATTTTAAATTTACGATAACCATCATCTGTAAACATCCTAACAGAATCAAAAATAGTTGGTTTATCCTCAAAATCTTCTAATATAGCCATACTTCCATATTTAAAGTATTCTACAATTCTAGGTCAAAATATTTCTGGTCAAAACATAGAAATAAACATATCTGTTGTTTCATTTACAACGAATTCAATTTCATCAGGACTATCAATATCAAAAATATTTAAACCAATGGGTCTTTCTTTATCTGTTGTATCGAAATATATTATATCTTTAGCTCTTTCTCTTGGAATATGTTTAAGTAATTCTTCGACGTAATCTCCATATTGGTCTATAAAACAAATCCCATTTCAATTTTTAATATCCTGAATTGCTTGATTAAGTATAAATATATCTTTTCAGTATCAATTATGTCCAATTAGATATTCGTGTTTAAATCTATCATTTTCCCATAAGAAAATTTCTTTTTTGTTTAAGCTTCAGATTTGTCATAATTTGATTCATGAATTTTGATTTTCTATCATTTTGTTTTATTATAATATAAATTATCCTTATTTTTTAGGATGTTCATTCTTTTCTTCCTTTTTTTTTACCTTTAATCTTATTAGCTACTTTCTTTAAAGTTTTTATCACCTTTTCACCTTTGCTACCTTCTTTTGAAAATAAAGAAGATCATATCTGGAATGGATTTCTTTCTTTTATTGCTTTGATTCCTGCATTTAAATTGATTTCATCCTGAGCGTATAATCTGGCGATAACTTCATCTTTTTTTACAGTGCTTCATAGTTTTTTGTAAATATACATTCAGGCTTCATCTATGATAGGGCAACCTAATCTTCTACAGACAGCATTTACATCATGTAAATCCATTCATGTAATTGTTCAATCTTTTTCAGCGACTACATCATAGGTATATTTACCTAGTTTAAGAGATTCAGAGTCTATATTAGGATCTCATCATTGTGCAGCAATAATTTCTTTCATTTTATTCCATGCAGCATGAGTTTCCAATTGATGTCTTGCTAATCTCATGGCACTCTTACCCGTTACCAGTCAGATATTTTCAATAAGCTTACCACCAAGGAAAACAATCTTGTCTTCTAGATCCTTCGGCCTATCTGGGTGCTGCTGTAATACTCTCAAAACTTCACGAACCTGTAGTACAGCTCAAACTCCGTTTCAAATAACTTCATTTGCTGGCGTAATTTGTACAGACATTTTCATTCAGAGTTTTTTTCCAACAATTTCAAATCTCTTTTTCCAATCTTCAGCTTCCTGCATGCTAGTTACTTTAGCAGTAGGTCAAACGGGAATATCTATAAGTGAATGAGTTACTCACATCGCATATTTTTTGGCCATAATAGAACTTACGACTTTTGCTTTTGATTGCATAGAAAGAGGATACTGAACCCTGATTAGTTTATCATCAGCTGGAGCTAGATCTAGTCCTCATCACCAAACTAAACAACAGTTTGTTTTCTCTACCAAATTTTCAATTCATTCTTTGTCGAAATTGATATTCATAAGTACATTTACACATTCTCATGTAGCAGCAGGAGATGTGATAGATTTAGAAAAATTTTTAGGAATTTTGATTCCTAAACTAGCAACGAGTGGAATTAGAGCCATAGTTGTTTCATTCCCTGGTACTCATCCAATACAGTGCTTATCAGCGATAATCTCTCATTTTGGATATCTAAACATAGCTCCACATTCGGCCATTGCTTTTGCTGTAAGATATGTTTCTTCATCAGATGTTGGATAGAAATAACTAGATGAAACATAGTATGTCATCATTGTATCATCGAGTTTATTTTCTGAGATATCTTTAATTATTGAGTAAATCTCTTCATAAGTAACAGGTTCTCATCTCATTTTTTTCCTAATAGCATTTGTCGTTACGGATGCTCACTCAGTGAGGCTAACACCCACCATTTCAAGATTCTTAATTTTGTATTTTTTTGCCAATTCATCAGAGACGGCAATAGTTCAGATTGTTACTCTATTCGAAAAAGATACATCAGCTACAATTTCTTCTCAATCCACTCTAATTATACTTACTTTATTGTGAATAGTGATACCATAAGCCATGGCTTGGTTAGGATTAAGAAAAGCAATCATTCTTTCTCCATCCTGCATATCACTTACAAATATTCTAGCAGTGAAATATGAATCAGGATCTTCTTTAAAGGCGTGATAATTCTTTCTTCGCTTATCAACTTTTGATGCAAATCGTCCCATTTTTTTTGTTTTTATTAATATAAATTAAATTATATCCAATTATATTCCAAAATACGAAAAAAAGCAAATTTTCGGTAGGATTTTTTACCTAAATTGCTTGCTTTTTTAAGGATTTGAAATATTTATATAAAACTGTATACATGATTTGTTTTGTTTACTTGATTTGTATCGATGTTATCTCTGTATATTCATATCCCATTTTGTGTAAAAAACTGTCCATATTGTAGTTTTTCTGTGGTTCAAAATCCGGATGATGAAATGGTTCAGACTTATTTAAACAATCTACATTCAGAAATAGATGAATGGTGAAAAATATTCTGAAAAACGGATATTAGAACAATATATTTTGGATGATGAACTCCAAATTTGATATGAGCAGAAGAAATTAAAAAGCTGATTCATCACTGTGAAGAAATATTTGACTGTGAAAATATAGGAGAACTTAGTTTTGAATGTAATCCATTTCCACAGGATCAGGTTTATGAATTTGTTTCAGAATTACAGAAATCGTTTAAAAAATATCCTAGAGTTCGTTTTTCATTTTGAATTCAGAGTCTAGATAACTGAGTATTGGAAAATGCATGACGTCCGTATACATTCCCTGGAATGGTAGATTTCTTGCGTTGATTACGTGAGTTAAAGCAGGAGAATAGTGTATTTAATTTTGATTTTATGGCGTTTGGAATCTTCAATCAAACTAAAAAATGAGATTTGCAACTACGAACTCCATCAGCTTTGGAATTCTTCCAAGATTTCGTTAATTCATGATTTGCAGATAGCTTTTCACTATATATGTTAGAACTTTTTGAACATCAAAAATGGAAGAAAAATCCTGATTGAAATTCTTCCGTTATTCAGCAATCTGGTTTGTTTTGAAATGAAGATGAAATATATGAGGAGTTTGATATTCTAAAAAATATCATTCAAGAGTGATGATATAAACGTTATGAAATATCAAATTTTGCAGCAGTAGGGAAGTCTAGTATCCATAATAGAGTTTATCGAGAGATGGAAGATTATCTGTGATTATGACTCTCGGCTTCATCATTTATCGATGCTAAAAGTCAGTATTTTTGAGCTGTTCTTGAAAATCTAAAAAAAATAGATTCTTCACTTAGCTCACAGTGACTTTCATGAATACGTCGAACTAATACTCCATATTTTCCAAAATATATCTGAAATGAAAAATTAGCAAAATCTGCCATTCAACCTATGTCAGAGTCAGATTATTTAATTGAATCATTTTTCCTTTCACTACGTACTGATAGATGAATTGATGATACATCAAAATTTGGATCAGTTCTTGTTAAAGATTATACAGAAAAAATAAAATTATACGAAGAAAATGGATTTTTGAAATTACGTGAAAATGGATTCGTGCTGACTGATGAGTGAATGGACTGCTATAATGGAATTATTACTGAATTACTTAAGGAAATTTAAGTTAATTTTTCCAAACCGATAAAATCTCCCAAATCTCATAAATTGATAACGTAGAAATTAGGGTATCAATATCATTTTTTGTCTTCAGTATAAAAACATATACTATATCATTCATTATTGGTATCTAATGCTGTATTTCTCAAAGTATCTGAAGTCGAAAATCTTCTTATCTTATAAGCATTTTTGTCGTGAAGTTGTTGCGCCGTGATTAATCCATGGAATCAGTCACTTTCTTTATTGATATAGAATATCTTATTTCTTTTGATGAAATAATTTAAAACCATAGGGATTAATTCATCAAATCTATCAGTATTTTCTTTAGTTCTGTAAACTAATCATTCTAAAGATAATTTTTTACCATCTAGAGAAAGATATTTATAATCATCGTTTTCGGGTTGTGGCAAAATTCATCTTTTTATCTTATCTTCATAGATATCGATATCAAATGAAATATCCTTGATAGCACTTTCAGTAAAGTATCTTAATCTGTTTAGTGATATAGATTTTCATAGCTCTGGATCGTTCATATTTTTAACCCTGTTGAAAATTCTCTTTTCCAAATCCAAGAAATTATGATTCCCCATTCATAAATCATTATTGTGAGGGTAGAATGAAATTTCCTGGTATAAAGAAAGATCTTCATCAATTTTATCATCATTAGTTCATTCATTATATTCGTCTTTATCGATTGAATATTTTACTATTAGTTTAAAATCCTCATATTTACCATTCGCTCATCTTTTGACTTCTCAGGATGCAATCTTATATGCTTGTTTCATTCATTGGCTTGGCTTTTTTTGGTTTAATTTACTATAAATCTGAGATAAGTATTCAAGCTTTGAATTTTTCTTTCATGTTTTTACTCTCTTTACTACCTCGATATTCTCATCATCATTTTCAGATAAATAAGTCTCTAATTCATCCAGAATTTCTGCTTCGGTTTTATCATCGATAAATTCTCACTTTTTATCTGCCTGAATACTATCGATATATACTCATTTAGTGTTTATTATTTTATCCAAGTAATTTTTGCATAAAGTGACAATGGAATTCTTGATTTCTTCTGGATCTTTTTCTTTTCAGTAGAATGTAGCTCTCACTCATGATTCATCTTTAATTTCCTTAGTCCTTCATCAGATTTTTAGCATTTTTGATGCATCAGTTTTATATCTTGCAGTCAAATCCCAATTCTGAGGATCTTCCAATCATTCCTTGCTTTCCATTCGTAAATCAGTCATTTCTTTATGGATAATTCATTTATCAGATAATGCTCATTTTCTGTGTTCTTCTTTTAGATGAATAGTAGCATATAGATTATTTAAAAATGATTTTCTAGATTTATACCATTCATTTTGTCATTCAAACCCTCATTCTTCATATGCATTGAAACTATTTGAATCCATTAAATACATTACAGCTTTCACATAATGATCCAATGTTCAAATTATGGGTTCTCATTTAGAGTTCTCTTTTCTCAAAAAATTAAAATCTCCATCATGGAAAATTTTATGAAAAGATTTAGAAGAACCCGAATTTGGAATATTTTTAATAGTTTTTAAAAACATACGTCAAACATATTCCAATCATCATTGAGTAATTTCTCCATTCTTGTCTATATAATCATGATTTTTATCGTACAAAATATTAGCTATAGCTATACATATTTCACTGTACAAAATTCATTGTTCTTCTGAAAGTTTTCCTTCTTCAACTAATTTTCTTGCATATTTTATATAATTTCTACGAAACTTTCTATGTGGAAGATGTTTCTTTTCTTCAAGGTCATCCCTTGGAGAAATAAAAGCTTTAGCTATAAAATCATTTATTCAAATTTTTAATTGTTCTTTATCACTTTCTTCAATTATTTCAGATTCATCGATTTTTTTACAAGCCTCGTCACGGATATTTAGAATATTTATATCTTCAATATTCCCTAAAATATCCACAGCTCACTTTTTTGGCGCGTCTTTTTTTGTACTTTCGGTAATTTTCCAGTCTTCATTATAAGAAAGTAAGGAAGTATCTGCCTGTCAATTATTCCCTGTCTTGAGTTTATACAAAATCAGAGCAGCCTGAATTTGTGACGTAATAGGGTTAATTATTTTTCTATATCTTCGCTGTTTTTCTCCGGTAAATTTACCAGTTTCATTCACTTTTTGAATATTTTTTGGCATGAAAAATTAAATTTAATATAAATTAACTAATTTATATTATAAATAAAATTGTCTAAAAGTCAAATAATATGGTAGAAATTTATATTAAATAATGTACTTCAAAACAATTGAAAATCAAAAAATCTTTTCTAAGAGAACCGAGCTAAAAAATGATGAGGCGCGAGTTCAAAGGCCATTCTTAAACATGCAAAGAGAAATAAGAATAATCATTCAGTTTTAGATAATCTCCATCACGTTCTCATAAATATGAGAGTAACAACCAAAGTAAGTATCAATACAAACATAGAAAATATATTATCATACATTAAGCTTCCTAATACGGTATCGCAAGTTCAAATCAAACATTTTGGAGTCATATGTAGGGGAGTAATTACTGCTGAAATTCAAACTATTCAGAGAATATTAAATATATCAGAACCAATTACATTTCATACTCACATATCATACTTTTTCTTGATAATAGCGGCTAGAGTTGCAGCCATTTCAGGTAGACTTGTTCATGCTGCAATAATCGTAGCTCAAATAGCCCATTCAGATACTCACATAACTGTAGCTACATATACTGCAGAAGCTACAATTATATCTGAAGACATTATTAGTAATCCTATACTTGAAATAATCTTGGTAATATTGAGTAAAATTCAGTTTTCATGCTCCATTCTTCTTTTTCTCTTTCTATTAAACATAGATAGACAGAAGAGAAACATAATTACACACATAAATACGACAGAGTATACTGACAATCAAAATTCTATATTAAATCAATTTTCAGTACTAATATTTATTATCGATAAGATGAAAATACATACAAATAGATACCAAAAATTTTTGATTTCTGGAAGCTCTATAGCGCTAGTACTTCAGACTTCTTCCATTGGATCTTTTTTAATCCACAAATATCAATTATAACATACAAGCAATCCTAGACATATTGCTCATTCTCGTCACATGATTTTGTGATCTCGTAGAAATACAAATAACAAACATGAAATCAGAAATAAGAAAATTCAGTCTCTATACACGAGTTTCTTTTGTATTACAATAGGTGCAAATATTGCACTTAGTCAGAGGATAAATCATAAGTTAAATATATTAGATCCTACAATATTCCCTACAGATAGTGATCAGCTTCCATTTATAGCAGACATAGCAGATAGAAATAATTCTGGGGCAGATGTACCTATTGCCAAAATAGTTAATCCAATGAATAATGGAGATAATTTGAAAATTTTAGCCACTCTTACACTAGAGTTGATTAATTTGTCAGCGGAAAATCATAATAAGAATAGTCATGCTAATAGCATAATAATAGCCAAATGCATAATCCTGTTTACTAAAAATAAAGCCTACTCATTTTAAGTTTATGCCTTTAAAATACAAGAACAACCTAAATATAAAAATTTTATTTGAATTTTAAAAATTTAATGATAAATAATCTAAAAGAATGTAATAATTAGAAATTTTACATTTTAATACATTCATAAATGAATCTACAAAAATCATTAATATGATTGTTTAGTATATACGTTTTGTTTGCATGATTACATGCAGTGGCCATCAATCCTATATGAATAACATATGATGATAAAAAATGAACAATCACTATTAGTTATGATTGAGAATCTGTAACAATAGCCGATAAAAATGTATGAGCAACAAAAGTCTGATATTGAAAAGATGCAAGTGTGGATTCTTATGGATTGTATTACCAATGGTGATGAATGACTGGATACAAATATTCTCGGACAGCAGATGAATCTGTATACAAATGATTTGAAAAAGATATGGATGTATATTCTCCGAATATGGATTGATGGACAGTATCTCAACAGGCTGAACTTTGTGGTGAATGATTTCATATACCAACTCGTACGGAACGAAAAAATGTATTAAAATTGTATCAAGATAACTGAAACGATTTAAGTAAATTCTCTGAATTTTTAAAAGTACCATTAGGATGATATCGTTTCTTTCGTGATGCTGAAATGACCCACGTAGGTAGTATTTCAGAATTTTGGACAACATCTCCAAACATAGATAATTATGCATTTGTTTTCCGTACAGACACAGCGTGAGCATACGATAGTTATGGAAGTACGTATGCCTACGGACATCCAATTCGTTGTATACAAGATAAAAATTCTATTAATAATTTTTCTTGAGTATCACATGATACACTTGCATGAACTATTACAATTTCGGATTGAAAAAATAAGATAATAATAGCAGATAGAAATGTTTGAGCAATGGATACATGATATTGACCTCAGGCACATCGAATATCATATGGTAGTTATTATCAGCGATGATGAAGAACATGATATTCTTATTTTTTAACTGAAGATGAAGCCCTTGCAAAAGGATTTGTAAAAACGGAACAACGAGTCGAACAGATTGCAAACCTTACATCATGGGATGACTCAAGCATATGCTGAAATTGATATCATATTCCGAGTTATACAGAATGGAAAAACTTGATAGATATGTTTAAATCTAATTGAAATAAACTGACAGATTTTTATGAAGCTTTTCAAATTCCAGCAGCAGGAGACCGTAATGAGTATAATATTAAATCTGCGTGAGAATGATTTAATAGTTACTTATGGACCTCTACGCCACATGCAAATAAGTGATATATATATTGCCTTTCAGCAACAAATGATAATATTATCTTCGTCGGTAGTAGACCATCCAATGCAGTTCCCGTTCGTTGTTTCAAAAATATGGGGTTTGTTGATTCTGTTTCTCTAAGTAAAAAATCTAATCCAGTAAACAATAATAACGTATTGGATGATGAGACTATACAAGCTCATAAATTTGCGTATAGAAATGGTATTACATCGATATCAAACCCTTATAATGCGAAGATGGATTCTAATCTTACGAGAATAGCTATGGCCAAAATGCTGTCTCAATATGCTATCAGCGTACTGTGAAAAATTCCAGATAATAAAAAAACAGCTAAATTCTCCGATGTCCCTGTTTCATTGGATCATGAATATAATAATTGAGTTACATTAGCATATCAATTATGAATAATGGGGAAGTGAACCAGTAATTTTAGACCATATGATACTGTAACTAGAGCAGAATTTGCTACAGCCTTATCTAGACTACTATATAACGTAGAAGATTGACCTGGTGGTGAATATTATATTCCTCATATTACCAAATTATATAAATCATGAATTATCAATAATACGGATCCAAAAATAATAGAAAAAAGGTGATATGTAATGCTGATGCTTATGAGAAGTGCAAAATAATTCATTACACAATAATATACCATTACCTTTTCAGAAGATATAAAAAACCGTTCAATTAAGAACGGTTTTTATTCCAATAAATTATTTAATTATTTTTCTTCTATTCCACCTTGCTCTTCTAATGTCATTCCGATAATTTCTTCATCATCGTTTGGCTTTTCTGTGGTAGTTAGAGCTTCTCTATTGATATAAACATACATTGGGATAATCATTGGAACTCTTCAAATAATTTTCTCGATTTCTCATTCGAGTAAATCTTTAATAGTTCTGAGATTATCCTTTATATCCATTTTCTTTTTCAGATTTTTATTGTATTCAGCTCTAGCAAGTTCAACTATTTGAGTATGAATTGTCTTCACTTCACTTGAATAAACAAATCCTCTAGATTCGATTTGTAAGTTTCAAACTAATTCTCTAGTTTTAGTATCAATCTTGAATATCAAAGCAACCACTCCGTCTTGAGACATGATTCCACGAGCTTTAGTTACGTATTCTCCACTTAAATGTCACTGTCATTTACCGTCGATAGTAACTGTATCTAGTTTTAATTTTTTCTCTGAAAGTAATACACATTCATCATAAAGCTCAACAATCTGACCATTCTTTGGAAGTAAGATTTTTTCTTCTGGAATTCTCATATCGAGAGCGATTTTTTTATGAGCATGTCTCATCAAAGCTTCTCAGTGAATAGGACAGAAATATTCAGGTTTCAAAAGTGCCATCATCTCTTTCATATCTTCCTGGCAAGCGTGTCCAGATGTATGAAGTGCTAGAGTTGGCTCATCAACCAAATCAATTCCCATATCGATCAATGTATTCAATAATGATCACACAGCTTTCTCGTTTCCTGGAATAGTATGAGAGGATAATAATATACAATCACCAGGTCTAATCATGAAATCTTTGTAAGTATTTGTAGCCATTCTAACGAGGGCACTGAATTCTTCTCATTGAGAACCAGTACAAACTATCATAACTCTTTCATCTGGCATCTGGTCGATTTCACCAGAAACGAGTCTAATCATATCTTTTGGAACGTTGATATATCATAGTTCCTGACAAAGCTGAACATTTCATACCATAGATCTTCCAGCTAGGAAAATCACTCTATTATGTCTTACAGCACTTTCAATAATCTGAATAAGCCTTCAGATATTTGACGCGAATGTTGAAATAACAATTCTTTGATTTGGATGACTTCTAATTACGCGATCAAGGTTCTCTCCAATCAATTTTTCACTTGGAGTATGTCCTGGAGTTCTAGCATTTGTAGATTCTCACAAATATAACTTAACTCATTCTTGTCCGATTCTAGATATCTTTCCTAAATCAGCAGGCTTATCGATTGCAGGTACAAAGTCAATTTTAAAGTCTCATGAATGCACTATATTTCCTTTTGGAGTATGAATAGCATATCACATTGATTCAGGAATTGAGTGGTTCACACGGAAAGGTTCAACCAAAAATTCTCAGAGTTTGATTATATCGATATCTGGATCAATGATTTTATATTTCATCTTCTTCTGATCTTGTTCATTCTGACTCCTCTTAATTAGTCCTAATGCTAATGGAGTAGTATAAATGATAGGGTAGTCCAATTCAGACAAAATATGTTTAATTGCTCCGATATGGTCTAGATGTCCATGAGTGATAAGGATCCCCTTAATATTCTTTTTCTTCGTAATCAGATAAGAAATATCAGGAATGATATAATCTACTCCATGCATATCGAAACTTGCAAATTCCAATCATGCATCTACAATGATAATATCATCTTTATATTCAATTACTGTCATGTTGATTCAGATTTCTTCTAATCCTCAAAGTCCAAAAACTCTGACAGGAATCTCATCTTTTTTTACCAATTTTTTTAAATCTGCTATTGATTGAGTTGGAGCTTGGTTTCTGTGCTTTAAGAAATTTGCTGAAGATAATGTTTTGTCTGCTCATTGAGTATAGTTTGCCCTTGAAGCGGTTGTTCTAGTTGTATTCGTTGTCGTAGCGGTTGTTCTAGTTGAACTAACTGTTCTAGTATGAGTAGCTGCTCAATTAGTAGAAGCTGATGTATTAGATGTTCTTCTTGGAGTTGGATTTTTTAATTGTCAGTTTACAGCTTGAGCATAAAGGCTTTGACTAGATGTGTTTCTAGAATTATTATAAGTCCTAGTTTCTGTCGAATAGTTCCTTTTAGAATTGCTTTTTTTGCTTAAATTAATAGAAATGTTTGAGTGCATTTCTCTGTCACCTTGTGTTGTAATCATAATGTTAATTCAGTATAAATAATATAAATTTTTGTTTGAAATAGAGATACTATTTATTCTTACTAATTCCCACTATGTTGGAACAATATTTAGCAGACCTACGCCAATCATGTGAATCTAGACGTATACCTTTGATTTCCAAGGAAACTCAGACTTTTATTATTTCCTGGTTAAATCGTCATCAGCCTAAAAGAGTTTTAGAAATCTGATCTGCTGTATGATACAGTAGCATTGTCATTTCCCAGACAATTTCCAAGTGGTGAGGAACGTTAACATCATTTGAGATCAGCTATCCAGCTTACCTTGAAGCCTTGAAAAATATAGAAAAAGCTGAAATAAATAATGTAGTTCTCTATCCTTTTGATATTAATGAAATTTCGCTAGAAAAGTTTTTTTCTCAGAAATTTGATGCAGCATTTATTGATGCTCAGAAGAGCCAATATTGAGATTACCTGCAGAAAATTCGATCACATCTTGCACCAGAAAATACGCTTTTACTTGACGATGTCATCAAATATCAAAACAAACTAACTTGATTATACCAATTCCTTGAAAAAATGCAAATAAATTATAAGATTTTTGATACTGAGCCATGAGATGGGGTAATGTTGATTGAATAATTGTGTTTTATACCATAAAAACATAAAATGAAAAAACTCCTAGTCGTATTTGTTGCACTCATCTTTTTAGCGGGATGAATGTCTTTTGCTTCTAAATATTCGCAGGAATATCAGGATGCATACGATTATGCTTATAATCAATGAATTACGACAGTTTTCCCTATAGATAAGGCAAATATATACGGCTGATTGACCAGAATCGCTATGGCAAAGATGATATCAAAATTTGCTATTAATGTACTGTGAATAGTTCCAGATAGTTCATTAGATTGTAGTTTTGTAGATGTATCTGAGGAGTTAGATTCATGATATGGATATTGAGTAAAGAAAGCCTGTCAGCTATGATTGATGTGAATATGAAGTAATGGAAAACTATCCAAATATTTCAATCCTAATTGAACAGTAACGAGATGACAATGGGCCACGGTTTTTTCTAGAGCGTTGAGTAAGTACAATTGAGATACAGTAGTAGAAGTCTCTCCGTATTATAAACCACATTTAGACTATTTATATTCCAAATGAATAGTAAAGAATGTAGAAAATCCATCACCAAAATCAGTGGAAAAGAGATGAAATGTTATGCTTATGATGTATAGAGTTTCGCAGAGTGTTAAAAATTATGAAGACTCTGATCTTATCTGATGATTTAAGAAAGAAATTCAGCCTGAAAATGAAAAATCTGATAATGACTCAGATTCAATTGTTTATCAACGTGTGGATAACTCATATAGTCAATTATTAACTGATGATTTTAACGCTGTAGAAGATGTATACAAAAGTATAAAAAATGGAGATAGAGTAATATTTCTCGTGCGTCATTCAGAGCGTATAAACGATTGTACTGCTGAATGATGATTAACTGAACGTTGAGTTAATCTTGCTCAATGAGTTTGATCAAAACTACAGTGAGCTCCATTTGGAGATACTTCTACAGACTTTTACTGATCTTCTATTGTTAAGAGGACAGTTCAGACCTCTTATTATGTATGAGAAAGTCGTGGTAGTAAAGTTTTGAAAAATCCAATAGATTCTGACAATTGGTCAGAGTATGAATACGTAAATCATTCTGATGATATCAATAGCGTCGTGTATTGAGAATATTTCTCAGATTGAAACGAGTATTCTAGTATAGAAAATTTGTACGAAGAGAATAAAGATGTTGTAAATGAGAGAGCATTGAAGACAATTATTACACTTTGCGAATTGACTCAGTGACATCCATTCTCATGGATTACTTCACATGATTGGCTAGTATTGCCTATTACAGAGCGAGCTACAAATGAAAAACTATCATTTTTAGAATCTAATTCGGATTGGCCTAATTTTATGCAATGAATCGCAATTATAGTACATAAAGATGGATGATGGGAGATTTATCCAGTCAAAAGTCTTGAAACATGAAAAATGAAGACACGAGAAAATCCTGGTTGTTAGCTATATTTATATAGTTGACATTCGTTACAAAAAATATATAATAAAGATATAAAATAAAAAGTTGAACTAAAAAGTAAAACTATGAAAAGAAAAAGATTAACTTTAGAAGAATCAAGGAGACTTGTATGGCTTACTTGGTTTGGATTTATGGTGGCAGGAGCAATTGTGTACTTTTTCACGGATCCATTTAAAATTCCAGCTCTCTTGGCTATTCCTGTTGCACTTTCGGCTCTGATTTACTTCTATGTGAAGTCAGAGTGGGTGCCAGTGAGATTATATTCTGTAGTTCCTACAGTATTTATGCCTATGGCATTTTTATCAGGAATCACAGCATTGGTCTCTGCCTTAGTTGGCTATAGGATCATGAATTCATGGACATTGGGATTTGCTACAATGTGTGTTTTGTGTGCTGTGGCGGCTTATCCGGAGTCCAAGTATGCAGATTATGACTAAATCTTATTTCTAAACGAAAAATCTGTCGCATTATATGCGGCAGATTATTTTTATTTGAAATAATTTTAGTTTTAGTACAACTCTTCGTATGTTGCTTTAACCAGATTCTCCAAATATTCAGAATTATCTACGTTATCCACGTAAATCATAGGTTTAGCTCACGGGTATGGAATCTGCATTTCTATATTTTCAATCATATTCTTTACTTTATCTGTTGGCTTAAATAATAAACGATTATCGTAAATTCAACCAATGATTTTTCAGTGAAAATACAAAATATATTCTCACATCATTTGGCGATATGAAATTTCTGGTAAATCTGATAACTGATCTAGAATAAACTGTAAATAATCCAGAGAACTAGCCATAAATTATGGTTTTTAAACTAAACTTCAGCACTTCTTTTTACTCTATTCATAATTCAGTAACCGATTCATTCTTCTGGTAATCTTTCCACGAAAAGTAGATTGATTCATGATTTTTCAGCTGTATGATAGTGGTCAAATAATGAATGTGCACAACTTGCTAAATTTGATTTAGTTCATCGAGGAATGATAGTTATTCATCCTTCCTTAAATCATTTAATCATTTCCTTATTTCAGTCTATTAATTCTTGAGTGAGTAGAATTCAGATTTTTGGATTTTCAGATTCAAATTCTTTAGCTAATACTTTAATATCTTCAAGCTTATCAAATATTCTTACGTGTCCCGTGATACTATAATGTTTATACCTCATTCATGGAGAAAGTTCAGGATTTTTTGTAGTATATTCCACTTTGATTTCGTGATTGAAACAGTCTTCCAGATCTTCTTTAGTCAAGAATCCAGGACGAAGAATCTGAATTTTTAATTGTCATTTTTTATCTTCATTTGGAACTACACGCATTACGCTAGATTCGATTCCAGCAAATGATTCTCAATCGTCGATGATTAGTGGCACATTATCATGTAGATTATCATAAACCATCTGGGCATTCGTTGGACTTGGTTTTCAACTAATATTTGCACTTGGAGCAGCTACAGGTAATTCTGCAACCTGCAAAAATCTCTGAGCAACCAAATTTGATGGTAAACGAATTCCTACATAATCCAGTGGACATGAACGATTGGAAATAGTTCATTCTTTTTTCTTCAAGAGGAGAGTGAGAGGTCCAGGCATTAATTTATCGATAATTGTTTGTTGAATCTCATTTTCTACTGTAGCATAGTCTTTAATTTGCTCCTTATATCATAGATGTGTAATTAATGGATTGTCTTGAGGTCTTCATTTTAATTCAAATATAGAAAGTACAGCCTTATCATTACGAGCATCTGCCCCCAATCAGTAAATCGTTTCAGTTGGGAATACAACAAGTTTTCACGCCTCAAGTAGATATTTAGCTTCCTGATAAACTGATTCAGATGGTAATTTGATATTTGAATATTGTTCAGATTCTTT
>Ga0310691_10003331_pt1 | contig 19479 bp, 15 predicted proteins | sample 176DNAGHGlowgp2_FD_203887 | JGI IMG/M metagenome (GOLD analysis project Ga0310691, IMG submission 203887) | Sheep rumen microbial communities from Palmerston North, Manawatu-Wanganui, New Zealand - 1766 DNA GHGlow gp2 (v2) (version 2) | ecosystem: Host-associated > Mammals > Digestive system >...
GCCCCTGGTGTCTTGTAGATGCCGGAGCCGAAATTGCCGAAGGCGTGGTGCTGGAAGCCCGTGTCCATGTGTACGGCGGCGTTTCCATAGGCAAGAACACCCGCGTTTTTGACGGGGCAATCCTGGGAGCCCCTCCCCAAGACCTGAAATATGCCGGAGAACCCACCCGGCTAGAAATCGGCGAGAACTGTACAATCCGGGAATACTGCACCCTGAACCGCGGAACGGCACAGGGCGGCGGAGTCACCCGCCTTGCAGACAAAGTATTACTCATGACATACTCCCATGTGGGTCACGACTGCTTTATCGACGAAGGGGCGGTAATTTCTAACGGGTGCCAGCTGGGCGGCCACGCCAGAATCGGGCGCTATGCCACCCTGGGCGGAAACGTCGGGATGCCCCAGCGGAACCAGGTAGGAGCCTATGCCTTCGTAGGGGCAACCCTGAAAGTTGAAAAGGACGTGCCCCCGGCAAGCAAGGCCTTCGGGACACCTCTCAAATGGGGTGGTCTGAACCTGCATGCCCTGAAACTCCACGGCGAAGATTTTTCCGAAGAACGCATCGCAGGTCTAGACAAGGCCTTCAGGGCGTTGTACCGCAGCGGAAGGCCCATCCAAGAAGTCATTGACGAACTAAAGGCCAGCGGCGATCCTCTATTCAAGGAATTTTTTGACGAACACTGGGGCGGTTCCCTAATTCGCCCGTAGGATTGCAAACATGCAGGAGAAGGCTTTGGAAACGGGAGCAGTCCCCAAGCACAACTACCAGCGGGACCTGGACTACATCATTCGCCGGCTGGAACGCACCGGCGAAGTGCCGACGCTGTTGTTGCACGCCTGCTGCGCCCCCTGCAGCAGCTACACCATCGAATACCTGTCGCAATACTTCAAGATTACGCTCTTCTACTACAATCCAAACATCGCACCCGACGAGGAATACCGCCACCGAGTCGAAGAAATCAAGCGGTTCGTATCGGAGTTCAAGACCAAGCACCCCGTCACTCTTATCGAAGGCGAGTACGACCCTAAAAAATTTTACGATGCCGTGCGGGGGCTGGAAAAAGAACCCGAGGGGGGCAAGCGCTGCCGCAAATGTTTCGAACTTCGACTCGCCGAAGCGGCCCGCCTGGCACAAGAACTGAATGCCGATTACTTCACCACCACCCTCACCATCAGCCCCATGAAAGACGCCCAGGTGCTGAACGAGGTGGTGCAGGAGCAGTGCGACATCTACGGCATCAAGCGGCTCCCCAGCGACTTCAAAAAGAAAGGCGGATACAAGCGTTCCATAGAACTTTCCGCCGAATACAATCTCTACCGCCAGAACTACTGCGGGTGCGTTTATTCTCGCCGCGAAAGCGGCGAGGGCTAGGCGTTACCGCACAATCTTGTAGCGGGAACGCTTCAGGTCCTTGATAGAAGCCTTGTAGTTACCCGTGGCGGCAGTCTTGGCGAAATGTCCGAGACGTTCGGTGCCGTAGCCGGCGGTACGCTTTTCTGTACCCTTGGCGGCAAGTTCCACAGCCTTCTTCATCTGCGCCTGGGCGCCCTCAATTTCGTAATCGGGAACGATACCCACATCCTGGAACTGCTTCCAGTCCTTATCATAGGCATAGAGGGCGGTGACAATGGCAAGTCCCTTCAGATTCTTGGCAAAATCGGGGTATTCATCATCATCTTCAACTTCATCGCCCGTATAGATGACCCACTGGCCAATCTGCTTGCCGTATGTCAGTTTTCCTACGATGGGAGCCTTCTTATTAGAGGCGATTGCCGAAAGCATCAATTCGGCACAGCTGGCCGACAAATCATCAGCAAGCATCACTACATAGCGGTCCTTTGCCGAGCCATCCTTGTCGGTGACGACCACATTCGTATCCAGCTTCTGCACATATTTCGTCTCGCCGTCTTCGACAACAGAATCGGCGTCCGCCTCTATGTCGATGGTGATCGTGTCGCCTTTAGACAGAAATTCCGCCGATGTCGCGTTGCAGTGGTCTGTATCGCCACCGCCATTATTGCGGAGGTCGATAATCACCGACTTCGAGTCCTTGGTCTTTTTAAGGGCCTCGGCGAACTCTTCTCTAGTTCCCCCGGCACCGACGGTCTTCTGGTCAAATTCCCTAATCCTTATGACAGGAATGGAATCTCCCCCTTCCGTCTTTTCGTAATGAATCGCAACAGTCGGCTGCTTGGCCATCGTGACTTTTACCGTAACCGTTGCCGCGTCTTCGCCGCGCATGGCTACCAGCATGGCATCGGAGGTATCCTTTGTCTCATCCATAGTAAGGCTCAACAAGCCCAGGCTAAATTTATCACCCACCCGAACGTCCTGCCCTTTCATCTCGTCACTGACATAAGTGACTTCGCAAGTCACGTCCTCTTCACTTATCTCGGTTATCACGTAGTCGATGCCCCGAATGACAAATTCTTCTTCAGGTTCCATCAGCTCTTCAATAACCGCCGGGGCAAGGGTCGGGTCGTAGTAATGGGTAAAGGGGTCCTTCAGCTTGTCATACATGTAGCAGACATCATAATACTTCTTAGTGCACTGATCCTCGCCGCTATTGGCATTTACAGCATCCTTGGCAGTCCCCTTGCCCACATAGTCTTTGACGCTGGGGGCGAGATTGTCAATCGTATGGGCATAGATGTAGCACAAATCCAGCATTTGGTAGTTGATGGACAGTTCCTCCATTACGGGATCCATCGACGAGCTCGACGGGGTATCGTCGGCATTGGACGAAGAATCGTCCGAAGAGCAGGCCGAAATGACGGCAGCGCTAAACAGCGCCAATGAAAGGGAGAACAGCTTTTTCATACAAAACCCCTGTTGTTAGTAGAAGCCTATACACAAAATAGCAATAACACCCCAAAAAGCATTCTTTTGGGGCTTGAAATTGAACAATAATGAGCTAAAAGCTGCCGCCGAGATTCTCGAGGGAGTTGATAATCACGACGCAATCCTTGGACACATTTTGCATTACAAAACGCATCTTGTCCAAGGGAATCGCCACGCAGCCACCCGTAAAGGGCTTGCGGTCGCCAAACACATGCAGGAATATGGCCGAGCCCTTACCCGTAGTGCCCTCATAGGCCGCCACCACAAAGAGCTGCTTGGCCGTTTTGGCTTCGGGCAGCTTCGTGACCCATTCCGGAGACTCGCCGATGGAATTTGCATTCGAAGACGAACCATCGACTGCATAGGCCGTAAAGACAAGCACCAGGGCGGCAAGACTCGCCCAAGAGCTGAATGCCGATTACTTCACCACCACCCTGACCATCAGCCCCATGAAAGACGCCCAGGTGTTGAACGATGTGGTGCAAGAGCAGTGCGATATCTACGGCATCAAGCGGCTCCCCAGCGACTTCAAAAAGAAGGGCGGTTACAAGCGTTCTATCCAGCTTTCCGCCGAATACAAGCTCTACCGCCAAAATTACTGTGGATGTGTCTATTCTCGCCGCGAAAGCGGCGAGGGCTAGGCGTTACCGGACTACTTCCACCTTGCCGTTGTGCAGATACTTGCCCTGGTCGGCAGGTCTGCCATTCAGCTTGCGGCCCTGCAGGTCAAACCAACGATCCGCATGGCGACCGATAGAACCGACTGCATCCAGCTTACCCTCCCGAATCCTCACATCATCCGAAACTGCAGATTTCTTCAGGATGTTTCCAGCATCAGTATTTACTTGTTGCACACGCGGGTCAGGCTCTATGCGGGCGTACGGGCGCCAGCGGCAGGCGGGCACACGAGTCTCATAAGGAAATAGCGACGTGCTTTCGGCAGATTGCCCCGCCCATACCCTCAAACCGTCAGCGATATAGAGCTTCCCGTAATGTCCATCGCCATCCTCACTACCTATGGCGCTTCCATTTTTCTTGCCCGCATCCGCTCCGGCCCAAGCTACAACCTTTCCGCCATAATTTTTGACATCGGCACCGTCGGAATCTTCACCTCCACCGATACCCGCACCCCACCCCGTGCCATCGGCAAAGACATCGCCACCATAGACGGTGAGCGATCCGCCATTGATTGAAGGACCAGGAGCGAACTTTTCTCCGCTACCAATACCGGCCGCATCAGTGCCGCCGTAAGCCTTGACCGTGCCGCCATAGACGGTAAGCGTGCCGCCATGTTTCACCCCATTTAGCTGCTCTGCGCTGCCTATGCCAGCCGCATCTTTTCCGCCATAGGCTTTAACAGTGCCTCCATAAATGGTGACAGAGCCTCCATTCCCGTTTCTACCTCCTCCAATACCGGCAACGAATTCCGCGTTTAGGGGCTTTTCACTATGGGCAATAATTGAGCCACCATGAATGACCAATGTCCCCATGTTTCCGCCATCCCATCCGCCACCAATAGCGACAAGTGAAACTGTACCATCTACAGGAGATTCCATGGCACCGCCAAGATTCTCTGGAGCGATGACCAGTTCCACGGATTCTGCCTGAATTTTGCCTGAATCATGTTCCTGTCCGTAAATATTGAGGGTGGACCCTTCATTAATGGCAATCTGTCCTTTAAGCGTCGCACCGTCGCAGATAACAAGATTTCCGCTAGCACCAGGAGGGGCAAAGACGCTCAATCGGGTGACGGTTCCCTTGACAACATACCATGTATCGGCCTTGACGGTGTCCTTCTTTTTTTCGAAATTACCGCTCAAAACGGTATACTCGGTAATGGCCGTGTCCGTCTCAACGACCATCTTGCTAGCATCGTCCCAACTGCGCTTAACGAAGTGGATAGGCTCAGCCGTCCAGGCCTCAGCAAAGGCGAACGCAGCAAACGGCAAAGCGATAAATATGGTTTTTGCGGTAGACATACCGGCCTCCTAGAGAAGGTTCTTACCCTCATAATATATTCTAGGATATCCATTATGTCAAATATATTGTTTTTATAGAAATGATAAATTATAATTATAATTAAAAATTAGGGTATAAAAAGGTGATGCCGGCTTCCCGAAACAAGTTCGGGACAGGCTCTACCCGGCATGGCAAAAACGTGTCATCCTGAGCCCCGGAATCCCGAAATAAATTCGGGACAGACTCTATCCAGGGTAAACTCAGCCCGTAAGGGCGGGGATACAATATGTATATTTCTTATGAAATATTTCGTGTGAGGTGATTATGACTTTCAAGAAAAGCGTCATTACAAGCAAGCGTTTTGTCATTGCGAGCACCCTTGGGTGCGTGGCAATCTCTTTCCCGCTGTTCCTTGTCGCCTGCAGCAATGCTTCTAGTAGCAGTGCAGATGAAGCTGTTGAGGCCGCAGAAGATTACATGTTCACTCTAGAAGAACTTGAAGAAATGGGCGTGCCTATTTTCGAGTCTGCCGACGAACTTAAAAAGGAAAAGTGTGGCGACGAAAACGAGTTCGAGACGGTTTATGTAAAGGCCGACAGCAGTTTCTATATGTGCGACAACGGCAAGTGGGAAAACGATTTCAGCGGCGATAACTTCACCGTCGAAATCCCGATTGTGGAGTCTAAGGACGACTTGGGCGAATGCAACGAGGAAAACGACGGCGAAATGTTCAGAGTGCCCCGCGATACCATCTACGATACCTACGCCTGTGAAAACGGGGAATGGATTTCGGATTTCGGCGGAAATGACGCAACTGTAGACCCCAATACAGTGGTCAAGGGAACGTTCAAGGATGAACGCGACGGCAAGACCTACAAAACCGTGAAGATCGGCCATCAGACCTGGATGGCAGAGAACCTGAATTACAAGGTAGACGGCAGTTACTGCTATGATAATAAAACTGAAAACTGTAAAAAATATGGAAGGCTATACAGTTCTCAAGCAGCCAAACAAGCTTGTCCCGATGGCTGGAAAGTTCCGACCAAGAAGTCATGGGAAATTCTACTTGCAACTACTGTAGACTTTAGTCCAATTGGCACCCCAGAAGCAACACGAGATTATGATCCTTTTATGGCAATCAAATTTGAATCGTTTATGGGATTAAACAACGACCCTTACGGATTCAACATTCTTCCCACGGGGAGAGGTGATGGTAATAAATATAAGGACATTTCACGTGCGTTCTTTTGGACATCTACGGTATGGATGGGAAAATTTCTTTACATTACATTTACTTCTAAAAATTCAGGAAAGGTGGCTTATCCCGGTACTTTTAACATGGGACTTGCTATCCGTTGCATAAAGAAGTAGTCTCCGTTTAGCACCTATGGATATCGAATACCTATTACTGCTACAAAATTTCAGGATCGCCATAAACGACGCACTTACGCCGTTTATGGAAATGATATCGCTTTATGCGGTCACGTTCCTGTGTATTGTGCCGGCACTGGTGTACTGGTGCGTAAGCAAGCGCATGGGGCTTTTCAGTTTTACAGCATGGTCCCTGACCACCGCCCTGAACGCCACCGTCAAACTGTGCGTCTGCGCCTACCGCCCCTGGATTCGGGACACCCGCATTTTACCTGCGGGCAAGGCCATCGAGACGGCGGGTGGTTATTCCTTCCCCAGCGGGCATACCACCACGGCGACCCCCGTCTACGGGAGCTTCGCCATGCTACTCTGGAAGCGGATGCGTTTTATCGCATTTATCTGCATTGCAGGCATTCTGCTGACCGGATTCTCCCGCAACTACCTAGGGGTCCATACGCCGCAAGACGTGCTGGTGGGCCTTGCCGAAAGCTGCCTGATGCTCTTTGCCACATTCAAGATTTTCAAGTACCTTGACACCCACCCCGAAAACGAAAAGTGGTTCCTGCTTGCCGGTTTTGTAATTGGCTGGATAGCGCTTGCCTTTATCACCTTCAAGCCCTACCACGTGGACTATGTAGACGGAAAAATCCTGGTGGACCCGCAAAGAATGATAATCGATGCCTACGGCGACATCGGCCAGCTGATATTCTTCTGCGTTGTCCGATTCGTTGACAAAACTTGGATAAAGTTCAAGCCTGCATTCAGCAAGCAAAACCTGGCCTACGCCCTTGTGGGCGCCATTCTGCTATTCTTTATCATCAGCCTTGCAAGCTCTTCCCACGGGTCCTCTTCCGGCTCGGTACAGGCTGCCCAATGGGCCAAGTTCTTCGCCCGCGGATTCCTGATGGTCTATGTCTTTGTGCTTTGGCCGCTGGTGATGAAGCTGCTGAACAGAAGATGAGTTAAAAGCTGCCGCCAAGTTTCTCAAGGGAGTTGATAATCACGACGCAATCCTTGGACACATTTTGCATTACAAAACGCATCTTGTCCAAAGGAATCGCCACGCAGCCACCCGTAAAGGGCTTGCGGTCGCCGAATACGTGCAAGAAAATCGCAGAGCCTTTGCCGGGTGTTCTCTCGGCGTTGTAGCTGATGTTCAAGCAATACTGGTAATGGATAGGGTAATCGGCAATGCGTTCGCTGTTTTCCTTATCCAGGTCAGGAACATCCCTGAGACTCACCAGTTCGTTGTAGTGCTTGCCCTCGCGCATGTCTCCTGACCAATAGGTGTCGCCATCTGCCCTGGTGTATTCAAAAGCCGTTCCCGGGTTTTCGGAATTCCCGAAAGCCTTGTCGAACTTGAACGTGCCCACGGGAGTCTTGCCGTCGCCTTCCTTGGTCTTGCCAAGTCCATTCTTGCCGATAAATCCTGGCGTAGACATAATCATCTGCCACTTGCCTGATTTGTCCTTATTATGCATCGAGACCCATGCCGTTGTACCTTCATAAACAGCCACCACAAAAAGCTGCTTTGCCGTATCGGCTTCGGGCAGTCTCGTCACCCATTCCGGAGACTCGCCGATGGAATTTGCATTCGAAGACGAACCATCGGCTGCATAAGCCGTGAAGACAAGCGTCAAGACGGTAAGCACAGCGGTAACAAGACTCTTGATATTCAGCATGATGGACTCCTCAATGTCATTTGAGGCTAGATAAACCAAGCAAGGGTTGCCACAGGGAGAAATTTAGTTTCAGCGGTGGCGGCGTAAAGTCCAGACGGAATAAAGGCCTCATTTTGAACGAAAATACCCTCCGGCCTCGGACATTTAGGAGGGAACGTCCCCTGGCTAAATGCAAATGTTGCAGTAAACATGGCAGCGATAAGGATAAGCTTTTTCATGATGGACTCCTTGATGAGAGATTCTTGTTCTTTACTCCCATAATATACCTTCGTCAATCCATAAAGTCAAATATATAATTCTAATCAAAATGATAGATTTGTGTTATTGTTTCAAGAACAAAGATATAATGCAGTACGTCATCCCCGGCTTGACCGGGGATCTCCTCTAAAAAATTAGTTTTTTACTATATTCCTTGGCAAACATTACCACTGGACTTTCACATGATTACTGGCGAAATCAAGAACCGCATCGATTCTATCTGGGACACTTTCTGGACGGGCGGCATCACCAACTCCATCACCATCTTGGAGCAGATGACCTACCTCTTCTTTATGAAGATGCTGGATGACGCCCAGAAAAAGAAGGAAGCGGCGGCGAACGCCATGGGCGTGAAGGTCAAGGACCCGGTCTTTAAGGCGGGCAAGTGGCACAATCCCGATTTTAACCGCGATGTCCCTTACAGTAGCCTGCGCTGGAGCGTGTTCAAGAACATGGAATCCGGGGCAATGTTTACGACAGTTTCCCAAGACGTGTTCGTGTTTATCAAGACTCTGAACGACGGCAAGGAAAGCGCATACAGCCGCTTTATGAGCAATGCGACGTTCATGATCCAGGGTGCGCGTACGCTCACGAAAATCGTGGAAGGTATTGACGGGCTCGACATGAACAACCGCGATACGATGGGCGATGTCTATGAATACATCTTGGGCAAGATGGCGGCTAGCGGCACCAACGGGCAGTTCCGTACCCCGCGCCACATTATCCGCATGATGGTAGATATGATGCAGCCCTCCCTGAAGGATACCGTTTGCGACCCGGCGATGGGTTCGGCGGGGTTTATCGTGGAGGCGGCGAAGTTTGTGCAGGAGCACCACAAGAAGGAACTCCTGAAGAAGGAAAATTCGGACCATTACCGCGGCGAGATGTTCCACGGGTTCGATACCGACCAGACCATGCTGCGCATTGGGGCGATGAACCTGATGCTGCATGGCGTCGATAACCCCGAAATTGCCTACCGCGACAGCCTGAGTTCAGAGAACACCGACGAAAACCTTTATACGCTCTGCCTTGCGAACCCGCCTTTTGCGGGCAGCCTAGACTACGAGGTGGTAAGCAAGAGCGTGCTTGCCATTACCAAGACCAAGAAGACGGAACTCTTGTTCCTCGCGCTGTTCGTGCGTATGCTCAGACCGGGTGGCCGTTGTGCATCTATTGTGCCCGATGGCGTGCTGTTTGGTAACAGTGCGGGCCACAAGGCTATCCGCAAGGAACTTATCGAGAACCAGCGCTTGCAGGCCGTTATCAGCATGCCGAGCGGCGTGTTCCAGCCGTATAGCGGCGTTTCGACGGCGATTCTCGTGTTTACCAAGACAAACGCGGGCGGCACGGACAAGGTCTGGTTCTACGACATGAAGGCTGACGGCTACACGCTGGACCAGAAGCGCACCGAGTGCAAGGATAACGACATTCCCGACATTGTCGCGCGCTGGAAGAATCTCGGTGCCGAAGAAAGCCGCACCCGCAAGGAGCAGTCGTTCTTTGTGCCGGTAGAAGAAATCGTCGCGAACGATTACGACCTCAGCATCAACAAGTACAAGGAAGTGGAAAAAGTCAAGGTCGAATACGAAAATCCCAAGACCGTCTTTAAGCGCATTACGAAACTCCAAGACGAAATCAACGCGGCGATGGATGAGTTGGGCCGTGTCATCCTGAGCGAAGTGCGAAGCACGAAGTCGAAGGATCTGTAAATTAGATGAGAGACGAAAGACGAGAGAGGTGTCATCCTGACCCTGTAAGGGGAAGGATCCAGTGAAGTCTTGCGTTTCATTTAACCAGAAAACCACGCCCCCTTGCGCATGATACCGGAATGAACTATTTTCCTAGTAAGATGAAAAAGAATACGACATTTAAGGACGAATCGCAAAACACCGAGTACAAAGAAACTTGGCGTGACGAATATTTGAAGTGGGTATGCGGTTTTGCGAACGCACAGGGCGGGCGAATCTATATCGGCATAGACGATAACAAAAAAGTTGTTGGAGTAAAAGGCTCTAAGCAGCTTATGGAGGATTTGCCTAACAAGGTTTCCATGAGCATGGGAATCCTTGTTGATGTTAATTTGCATAAAAAGAATTCTCTTGAATACCTCTCTATAGATGTAAAGCCTTCCTCGGCCCCTATTGGATACAAGGGAAAATTCTATTATCGTTCGGGTAGCACGAATCAGTTGTTGAACGGCATTGCCCTGGAAAATTTTTTGTTGGCGAAATATAACCATACATGGGATTCTCTCCCCATACCGGGCACATCTATTGAGGACATTGACAACGAATCCGTCGAATACTTTGTGAACCGTGGCATTCGTCTTGGACGTTTGCCGTCAAGTATCCTTGGCGTTCCTGCCGAACAGATTTTAAAAAATCTGAATTTGATTTCCAAGGACGGGACATTGACCAATGCTGCGATGCTGCTTTTTGGGCGTAATCCGCAGGCGTATTTTGTCGGTGCCATTTTTCGCATTGGTCGTTTTCGCGATGATGAGGCCGACATCCTTTTTCAAGATGAAATTGCTGGCAACTTGATTCACATGCCCGATACGGTCATGGATTACCTCAAGGGGAAATACCTCAAGTCTTATATTCATTTTGAAGGCTTGCAGCGTATTGAAAAATTGGAAATTCCGGAAGATGGCTTGCGTGAAATTTTGTGCAATGCAATCGTTCACAAGGACTATCGAGGCGTTCACACGCAGATGAAGGTGTATGACGACCATATCCGTCTATGGAACGAAGGCGGGCTCATTGACGGAATGACCGTAGAATCTTTGCGAAAGGAACATAACTCTAGGCCGCGGAACAAATTGATTGCCCAAGTTTTTTACCTTGCGGGCTTTATCGAAACATGGGGTCGCGGCATTTGGAAAGTAGATAAAGCTTTTGCCTCTGAATCGTTGCCCGTACCTGAATATGAAGAAAATTCAGGCGGCGTAGTCGTTGTTGTGCCGAGAAACGCTCAGACTGAAACGGTTAACAAGACTGATGGCCCTGCAAATGGACCTATAAACGGCCAGAAAGTTCAAAAGTGGCCAGAAAAGTGGCCAGAAAAGTGGCCAGAAAAATGTCAGTTGGTATTAGATGCCATTGGTGCTAAAGCAAGTGTGACTATAGCCGACTTGGAAAAACTATTGCATGTGGGGCATACAACGGTGAAGAAAATGCTTGCTGAAATGCAAAAGGAAGGTTTTATTGTTCGTGTTGGCGCTGATAAAGGCGGCCATTGGAAAATTGTTGAGAAATGAAGAATAAACGGTGCCACACGGATTGGTTCACACCTAACGGTGTTCACGGATGTCTAATTTAATAATGGCGAAGGACGTTAGTCCTGAGCAAATCCGTGTGACGTTTTATAGATTTTAATTGTTGCATTATGGATGTTTATAATGAAGCGTAATTGGGAATACAAAAAACTTGGCGATGTGTGTACCATTGAACGAGGTGGTTCTCCGAGACCTATTGAAAAGTTTATTACGGATGACCCCAATGGCTTGAATTGGATAAAAATAGGTGATGCTGTTGAAGGTTCAAAATATATCACATCTACAAAAGAAAAGATAAAACCGGAAGGCTTGAAAAAGACAAGACTTGTTCATAAAGGTGATTTTATCCTCTCGAATTCAATGAGCTTTGGACGACCATATATTCTTGATATAGATGGTTGCATTCATGACGGATGGCTTGTTATACATGATGAAAATAAAGTATTTGATAAAATATACCTGTATTATTTGTTGTCAAGTCCCAATATGTATTCTGAGTTTAAGCGGCTTGCTGTTGGAGGTGTCGTTAATAACTTAAATAGCCAATTGGTTCGTAATGTTTCTGTTGCAATTCCGCCGCTTGAGGAGCAATCCCGTATTGTGGCGGAGTTGGATTTGCTGACGGGTATTATCGACAAGCAGAACGCGCAGTTCAAGGAACTCGATAACCTTGCTCAGGCCATCTTCTACGACATGTTCGGCGACCCCATCGAAAACCCCAAAGGCTGGGCGTTTGAAAAATTGGAAAATGTATGTAGTAATATTGTTGATTGTCCTCATTCGACTCCTAAGAAGGTTGATTACAAAACAGAGTATCCTTGTATCAGAACTTCTGAGTTAAAAGGAGGCTCGATCAGTTGGACTTCGATGCAATATCTTGAAAAGGAAGAATATGAAATTCGAATTGCTAGATTGAAGCCTGTTGCTGGAGATATTGTTTTTGGTCGAGAAGGTACTATTGGTGATGCGGTTATTCTTCCTGAAGGATATAATTTTAGTTTAGGGCAAAGGACAATGTTGCTCCGAGCGAATTCTGCTTTGATGTTGAATCATTTTTTGCACAGAACGCTTATGTCTGAATGGGTTAAAAGGCAAATAGATGCCGTTAATGTTAGTTCTACTGTTGCGCATTTGAATATTAAAGATTTTCGTCAATTTAATATTCCCCTCCCGCCCCTCGCTCTCCAGCAATCCTTTGCCGAAAAAATCCAGTCCATCGAAAAGCAAAAAGAAACCATCCGCGCCTCCATCGCCGACACGCAAAAGCTCCTCGACTATACCATGGACAAATATTTCGGCTAAAAAACGGGCTTTTTGCCAAAAATACGAGCGATTTTGGTGGCTTTTTATCAAAAAGCCGCTTTTTTTTGTGCTTTTTGCTGAATTATTGTATATATTTTATAAAAGTGCGGGTACCCGCAAAAATGTAAAGTATGAGAACGATCGAAAGACACATTTACTTGAACCGTCTCGTGGCTCGCAAACACAACGGAATGATTAAGGTCATTACCGGTGTCCGCCGCTGTGGCAAGTCCTTTTTGCTGTTTGAACTTTTCTACCAGCATCTAAAAGACTCCGGTGTCGATGATTCGCATATCGTCAAGGTCGATCTGGAAGACCGCCGGAACAAGGAACTCCGGAATCCCGATGCGCTCTTGTCCTATATTGATTCTAGGCTTTTGGATGAATCAATGTACTACGTGATGCTGGACGAAGTGCAACTGGTGGATGAATTCGAGGATGTTCTCAACAGTTACCTAAAACGCAAGAATGTCGATGTCTATGTGACTGGCTCCAATTCCAGGTTCCTTTCGCGTGATGTTATTACCGAATTTAGAGGACGCGGTGACGAGGTGAAAATCGCTCCGCTCAGTTTCTCGGAATTTATGCAAGTGTTCCAGGGGTCGCGCGAAGTGGCCCTTGCCGAGTATATCACGTTTGGCGGCTTGCCCAAACTTTTTGATTTGCCCGATGAAAAAGCCAAGATGGACTACCTTCAGGGATTGTTCAAAAAGACTTACTTGACGGATATCGAAGAGCGCTACAACATAAAGAACTGCGGGGACCTTGAGGAACTGATAGACTTTGTGGCATCGTCAATCGGCGGGTTGATTAACCCCAGCAAGATTTCGAAGTCCTTTGATTCTATAAAGAAATCGAAGATTTCGCAGCCGACCATCAAGAATTATCTTGATATTTTACAGGATGTCTTTTTGCTGAAAAAGTCCGTGCGCTATGATGTAAAGGGCAAGCGCTATATTGACACCCCGGCCAAGTACTATTTCGAAGATTTGGGCCTCAGGAATGCGCGGCTTAATTTTAGGCAGAATGAATCGACGCACCTGGTAGAAAATCTTATTTTCAACGAACTTTGCATTAGGGGCATGTCGGTAGATGTAGGCGTGGTTCCGCTGAATTTGACCGAGAACGGCCAGAACGTGAGGCGGCAACTAGAGGTCGATTTTGTATGCAATCAAGGCAGCAGGCGTATTTACATCCAGTCGGCCCTGCACTTGGCAGACGAAGAAAAGTGGAATCAGGAATTGCGACCGCTAAAGGCAATCGACGATTCTTTTCTTAAATTTCTGATTACGGCAGACCCTGTGAAAAAGCATCAAAATGAAGATGGCTTTGTGATTATGAACCTTTTTGACTTCTTGCTGGACGAGAACAGCCTCGGAGTGTAATGGCAGAACTTGACGACATCGATGGAACGCCGGAATCCGAGGCGGAAACCCGCCGGGTCCTGATTGACCGCATGCTCCGCGAGGCGGGGTGGACTGTGCTTACGGCCAAGGGGGTCGTGAAGCCTTCGAAGGCGTGTATCGAAGTCGAAGTGGAAGGGATGCCGAACGGTGAGGGTGTCGGTTTTGCCGATTACGTGCTTTTTGGTGCGGACGGGCTCCCGCTGGCTGTAATCGAGGCAAAAAAAACGACGGTTTCGCCAATAAAGGGCAAGCACCAGGCGGAACTTTATGCGGACTGCCTCGAAAAGCAATATGGCCGCCGCCCTGTAATCTATTACACCAACGGTTACGAGACGAACGTTATCGACGGTCTTGGCTACCCGCCGAGGCGGCTCTATGCGTTCCATACCGAGGGCGACCTGGAGCTCTTGATTCAGAAGCGGGGCCGCAAGGATATCAGCGACTTTAGCGTGAAGGGCTACATTACCGACCGCCATTACCAGAAGATGGCCATCAAGTCCGTGTGCGAATGGTTCAACGGCAAGCACCGCCGCGGGCTTTTGGTGATGGCGACTGGCACGGGCAAGACCCGCGTCGCGATTTCTACGGTAGATGTGCTCATGCGGAACGGCTGGGTCAAGAACGTGCTGTTCCTTGCCGACCGTACGTCGCTGGTGGGCCAGGCGAAGAAGAATTTTGCGAAGCTACTGCCGAATACCCCTGTTGCCGTTTTGAGCGATTCCAGTGATGAAAACATTATTCGTGATAAAAACGGCGAAGTGGTCGAGGTCAATGCCCGAATCGTGTTCAGCACCTACCAGACGATGATCAACTGCGTCGATACCGAGAAGAAACCTTTCTCGGTGGGGCGATTCGACCTGATTATCATTGACGAGGCGCACCGCAGTATTTTTGGAAAGTTCGGCGCTATCTTCAACTATTTCGATAGCCTGCTGCTCGGGCTTACGGCGACCCCTCGTGACGAGGTGGACAAGAGTACCTACGATATTTTCGAGATGGAGAATGGCTGCCCGAATTACGCCTACGAACTCGATGATGCTGTGGCCGATGGCTTCCTAGTGAATTATCACGGGTTCAAGCGCGGCTCCATGATTCTGAAGGACGGAATCAAGTACAGCGACCTTTCAGAAGAGGAAAGGGAACAGCTGGAGCAGGTGTGGGATTACGAAGAGACGCTGCAGGAACTTGGCTCGGGTGCGGTGCCGCCGGAAGCGGGCGGGAATACCCGCGGGCGCGATATCGGCAGCGAGGAAATCTTCAAGTACATCTACAACGAAGGCACGGTGGATAACGTGCTGCAGGACCTGATGAAGAATGGCCTGAAGGTCCAGAGTGGCGAACGTATCGGCAAGAGTATCATTTTCGCGTACAACCACAAGCATGCCGAACTGATTGTAGAACGGTTCCACAAGCTTTATCCTGAATACGGCTCCGATTTTTGCGCGTTGATTGATAACTATGTGACCTATTCGCAGAGTTTGATTGATAAGTTTGAAGTTCGCGACGGGAACCCGCAGGTCGCCGTGTCTGTGGATATGCTGGATACGGGAATCGACGTGCCCGATGTATTGAACCTTGTGTTCTTCAAGCCTGTCAAGTCGAAAATTAAGTTCATGCAGATGATTGGCCGTGGCACGCGCCTTTCTGAAGATATCTACGGGGCGGGCAAGGACAAGGAATGTTTCTATATCTTTGACTGGTGCAGGAATTTTGAATACTTCGAGCAGAATCCGGACGGCAAGATTGTGCAGCAGAGCATGTCGCTGACGGAGCGCCTGTTTGCCTTGCGTGCCGAGGTGGCGTTCTATCTGCAGCACCAGACGTACCAGGAAGATGAATTTGCGAAAAGCCTTCACGACGATTTGAAGGCCGGCCTGAAAGCACAGGTTGCTACGCTGTCGGATGCCCATATTTCGGTGCGGAACCGCTGGGCCGCCGTTTGCCATTTCAAGAGTGACGATGCGTGGGTATGCTTGACTGCTGGCGATGTGCAGACGTTGAAGTTTGATATTGCGCCGCTGTTGCCGCATAACACGCAAGACGAAAATGCCAAGAAGTTCGACGTGCTTGTCTTGGCGATAGAACTTGAATTCGTGAATAGTGAATACAATGCAAGCAAGTCTGTTGCAAGTGTATGCGGGCTTGCCGAACGCCTGCTTTCCAAGGCTACAATCCCGCAGGTGGTTGCCAAAATGGGGACCATCAAAGAAGTGCTGAACCAGACCTCGTGGGAAAACAGGAGCCTGCACTGGCTGGAGAAGGTGCGCACCGAGCTCCGCGATCTCATGAAGTTCTTGGTGGGCGATGGCGGCAAGACATTCACGATTGATATCGACGATGTAGTTACCGATGACGGCGAGAGCGCCGGCATAGAGACCCGCGTGACCTATAGGCAGAAGGTGATGGATTACCTTGCCCAAAAGGACTACAATCCCGTGCTCCAGAAAATCTACAACCTGGAACCGCTCACGAATGAAGACGTTCTGGAACTGCAGCGCATCATGTGGTCTGAATTGGGTAGCAAGGAAGACTTCGAGAAGTTTGCCGACGGCAGGCCCTGTGACGGGAATGTGGCCATATTGATTCGTTCGTTTATCGGTGTTGACCGCAAGCAGGCGCTGGAAAGGTTCAATGCGTTCCTCTCGGGGAGCAAGCTTAATTCCGACCAGGAAGAATTCTTGAACGATATCATCTCGTATGTTTGCGAAAATGGCGACATTAGGCCGGAAACCGTCGTGAACGACGCCCCGTTTGACGAACGCCTGGAAGTGTTCAACGACAAGATGATTCCGCTAAGGCGTTATCTCGAGAATATCCACGAAGTAGTCGACCCCGCAGGAATGCAGGGGTAGGGGCTTCTAATAAAAAGGAGAACTTGTATGATTCCTTTATTGTCTGGTGTACAAAGTGTTGTACTTCAAATGTTTCGATTGGTGAAGGGCTCAAAACCAGTCCCAGATTCAGAAAAGAGATTTTGGGACAGGGAAACATATCTAGATTGTAATTTTCCTAAGGTTCATGGAGCACACTTTGATAAGGAAAAGGCTAATTATAGGGATTACCGAGTGTCTTTTGTGAATGAATTGATGGAAAAGAATCCTTGTGATGAATTGTCTATAGGCTCCGTAGTTCCATTTAATGATGGCAAGATTGATGAAAAGCAAAGGATAAAAGTCAACTCCGATGAGATGAAAAGTTTGGCATCTCAATTATTTCAAAATGCGGTGCAGGCCGGACTTGTTTATAAGACCTTTTCAGGAGCACTTCGTTGCAATGTTGATATTTCAAAATTAGCACAAGCAAAAAGTGGTTTTTTAAGAGGATTTGTAATAGAAGACGGGCAAATCGCAGAACATGCCGAATTCTGCGAGCTATCTGCTGCAGAAGTTGCACCTTTGGCCATATTTGTTATAGCTTCATTTGTTACGGGGCAATATTATCAGCATATTATAACAGGGCAATTAAATTCTATTAATCAAAAAATTGATCAAGTCTTAAACTTGCTAGAAGCGGATGATAGGGCGACTTTGTTCAATGATTTTAGGGAACTCAAGAACTTAAATGACGCAAAGATTCGTAAACCCGAAGACTTCATCATGTTAAGGAATGTACGCAAAGAGATTGGCCGGCTTCAGCACAAATATCGTGAAATAGTACTTAATTCCATATCATTTGAAGATGTGGGACTCAGTATTTTTGACAAAAATGAAGCAATTGATTGGGAGGATGCTTTAAGCAAATCTAAATTCATTCCCTATATGAATGTTGCCTTTTTGGCGGAATACCTTTATTATTTGTCTACAATGTTGCTTATTGGATGGGAGTCTTCGAAACCTGACCCTGATAAAGGTGCGATTGAGTCTTGGGTAGGAACAATCAATAGCAATTTTATGAAACCATATGCAGAAAAGTACCATAAAATTAAATGTATGGTTTGTTTACATCTCGCATTATTAGAAGTTTCGGCAGCTTTGGGAAAAGAGAAAGTGCGTGCGACAAGAATTCGAATCGAAAAAGAATTCCAATCATTTGATTTTAGCGTTCGCGAAAAATTATCGAAAATAAATCCTGATTTTTATATTCAATTTGAAAACGGAAAACCCGTTATAGATTAAAAAGATGCAAAAAAAAGATGGCCAAATGACCATCTTTTTTATCAAATCCAAGATTTGAAGAAGAAACAGAGGAGATTCCCGCCTTCGCGGGAATGACACCCAAATTATTTCTTCAAGTATTCATTAATTCCCGCAGCCGCTCTGCGCCCCTCACCCATGGCGAGGATCACGGTTGCAGCGCCCAGCACGATATCACCACCGGCATAAACCTTCTCCATGAAGGTCTTGTTGGCAGTTGCATCTTCGAGAAGGATGTGACCCTTCTTGTCGACAGAGAGTTCCGGCGTGGTGTTGCTGATAAGCGGGTTAGAACCGTTACCGATAGCAACGAGCACGGTGTCGCATTCGATTTCGAAGCTTGCACCTTCGACCTTGACCGGACGCGGACGGCCCTTTTCATCGGGTTCGCCCAGCTCGTACTTGTCGACGAGCATGCCGCGAACGTGACCGGCTTCGTCGCCAAGAATCTTGGCCGGGTTCTGCAATACGCAGAATTCGACACCCTCTTCCTGGGCATGGAGAACTTCTTCCTTACGGGCAGGCAGTTCGTTCATACTGCGGCGGTAGACGATGCGGACCTTTTCGGCACCGAGGCGCAGCGCCATACGGGCAGCGTCCATGGCGACGTTACCACCACCGAGGACGACCACGTTCTTGCCGGGCCACATCGGGGTATCGGCATGTTCCTTGTCGTAGGCGCGCATGAGGTTTGCGCGGGTCAGGTATTCGTTAGCGGCGAACACACCCACCAGATTTTCGCCTTCGATGTTCATGAAGAGCGGGAGACCAGCGCCGGTACCGACGAACACGGCGTCAAAGCCATCTTTTTCAATCAGGTCCTTGAGCTTGCGGGTACGGCCAATCACAAAGTTGGTCTCGAACTTCACGCCCATGGCTGCGAGAGATTCGATTTCGTTGTCCACAATCTTCTTGGGCAGACGGAATTCAGGAATACCGTAGCGGACCACACCACCCAGCTTGTGGAAAGCTTCGAAGATGGTCACGTCGTGACCTTCACGGCGCACGTCGGCGGCAACCACCAGGCCGGCAGGACCGGAACCGATCACAGCCACCTTCTTGCCGGTAGCGGGCTTAACGGCCGGCACAGAGGCGCCACCGTTGTTGCGTTCGTAGTCAGCAACAAAGCGTTCCAGGCGGCCGATAGCCACAGCCTGGTTCACGTCCTTGTGCATCTTGCCCATGGTGCAGTTCATCTGGCACTGGCGTTCCTGCGGGCAAACACGGCCGCAGATTGCCGGGAGCAAGCT
>Ga0310691_10003335_pt1 | contig 19449 bp, 11 predicted proteins | sample 176DNAGHGlowgp2_FD_203887 | JGI IMG/M metagenome (GOLD analysis project Ga0310691, IMG submission 203887) | Sheep rumen microbial communities from Palmerston North, Manawatu-Wanganui, New Zealand - 1766 DNA GHGlow gp2 (v2) (version 2) | ecosystem: Host-associated > Mammals > Digestive system >...
TGCTGATGTTTTAAATTAATGCGACTATTGCGCAGAATGCTTATTCGAGAGTGCAGTTCATCGATACTCGATGATGCGGCCTCGTCAAACAGAATTTTGCATAAATGCAAATTCTGATGACTCGGCTGCGCACAAAAAACGTAGGCGTAGCGGGCTACGCTGAGGATTTTTGAACTGTGCTATTCGGATAAGCAGGCAAGAAATAGTCGTGTTAATTAAAAACGGAAGCACTAATCTCATTTTGTGAGAATAGTATAACAGGGAGCGGGAAGGATGTCAAGGAAATGTGAAACTTTTGGGAAGTGTAAGGAAATCCGGTTGACTTTTCAAGGTGGGGTCTTTATACTACGAAACTGGAGATGGCACGAATCTCTGTGGAGCCATTCGGCTCCGGTAACCGATCAACCCCGGACGAAAAGGAGGACAAAATGCAGAACCGAATGAAAACAAGCTTCATATGTAACGCAGAGGATGTAGTTGTCCCCGGAGAGTTTGAGGGATAGGTTTTTTCGTGTATACGAATGAGAAGATGATCGTTTTCGTATTTGCGATATGAATGATCATATTCGGATTGAAACGGAAGCACTATTATAAATTGGGACAACGAACACCTCATTTGATGGAGGTGTTATTTTTATGTGCGAAGGCGAGTCATCAGGATACACATTTATGTGGTATCCTGTTTGACGAGCCCGCATCATGAGCATGAGCGGAGCGAAATGCGAATGGCGCGTAGACAAAAACAAATATTTCAAATAGAAAGTACGAGGAAAACCATGAAAGATAGAGTATCACCCTGCATCTATTACGTTTGTAAGGGTGCGGACTGTAAAAAAGGATTTGTAAAAGTTGATTTGAAAAGATGTAAGAACTGTCCGAAATACCAGCCGCGGAAGAGTGCGGAGAAACGAGAATCCGTGCGGGAGAAACGGCAGAAGGATAAGGACAGGCACGATAATTGGAAAGGATATTGATATTTATGGTTACGATATACGGAAAATATACAAATGCCATCGTCTATACGGTGGAAAATGAACTTTATGCTTTGGAGGATTATGCCAGAAAACAGTTGCAGATGATCTGCAACCATCCCAGTGCAGAGGGGAGCGTGATCCGGGTCATGCCGGATGTCCATCCGGGCAAGGTGGGAACCATAGGACTTACCATGACAGTTGGAGATTCTATACTTCCAAGTCTGGTAGGTGTTGATATTGGTTGCGGTATGACAATGGCAAGGGTTAAGACTAAGGGACTTCAGTTCCAGCAACTCGACTCTGTTATCAGGGAAAATGTTCCGGTGGGTCCGAGGATACGTGAAAAGGAACACAAGTACGTTGACAGGATAGACCTTTCAGAACTCAGATGTTACAAAGGAATCGATGTGAGGAAGGCAGGCAGAAGTGTTGGTACGCTTGGTGGCGGAAATCATTTTATTGAGGTCGATAAGGATGATGAGGGAAACGTATACCTTGTTGTTCATTCCGGAAGCAGGCATCTGGGAATGGAAGTGGCGGATTACTATCTGAGAACAGGTCAGAAGGAAATGCAGATGAAGAAGCAGGGCTATGCTTCGTATGAAATGACCTGCCTTACCGGCGAACTGATGGAGGATTACCTGCACGATATCAAGATCATTCAGGAGTTTGCCCGCCTGAACAGAGAGGCAATCATTGATTCTATAGTGAATGGAATGAAGTGGAAGATACAGGATTCCTTTACCTGCATTCATAATTATGTAGATTTTTCAAACGTACACTACAGAGATGGTTTGAGAGTTGATTCAGGAGACAGTGCAGGGGCAGCTTCCGGAAATGCTTCGGGAACAGATGGAAAGCCGATTTTAAGAAAAGGCGCAATCAGCGCAAAGGAAGGCGAACGAGTGATCATTCCTATCAATATGCGTGATGGCATCATTCTTGGAACAGGACTTGGAAATGCAGACTGGAACTATTCGGCGCCGCATGGAGCGGGGCGGATCTACAAACGTTCAGAAGTGGCTGAACATCATACGGTATCCGATTTCAAGAAGGCAATGAACGGAATCTATTCTATTTGCATCAATAAGGATACTCTTGATGAGAGTCCATTTGCCTACAGAGGGATAGACGATATAGCTGCTGTGATCAAAGACACAGTAAAGATCGATAAGATCATGAAGCCTGTTTATAACTATAAAGCCGGAGGAACAGTATGAGCATCCGGCAAAGGAAAAAGGATGCTATAAATCCATCATGTTCAGCTCTGTTCAGGATCTATCATGTCTTGATGGCTCAGTGCAGTGGATATGCGAAAGCCCGTTCAGACCACATCATAGGAGGAAGAACTGGTATGTAGATGTGAGCGTAATCCCGGAAATAGAAGATACATCATTGGAAGTCAGGGATTCAGACATCAGATTGGAACGGTTTCATTCGGGCGGTAAGGGCGGACAGAATGTAAATAAGGTGGAAACGGGAGTAAGACTTGTCCATTTGCCAACCGGTATAACCGTAACTTCAATAGCCGAGCGTACACAGCAGATGAACCGTGCAGATGCTATGCATAAACTGAAAACCATTCTGCTACAGATCAGCTATGATGCAAAAGCGGATCAGAAGAATGCTGCCTGGAGAGAACATAACAGACTGGAGAGAGGGAATCCGGTAAGAGTATATACAGGAAGGGGTTTTCGACTGTTATAATGGGGTGAATCATTTATTTAAGGACTTCGGCGGCTTTCTTTGTTGCAACTTTTAATCTTACATGGTAAAATGAACCGGTTAAATGTGTTTAACGTAACTTTTCAGCAGGCAAGAAATAGTCGTGTTAATTAAAAACGGAAGCACTAAAAACGTAAAATGGGAAAATGGAGAGAGGAAAGGATTGAAAAAATGAGAGAAAGTACCATTTTTCAAAAATTATTACCTGTGATTCTTGTACTGTTTCTGGTTGCGGCTCTTACGGGCTGCGGTAAGAAGAGCGATGAGAAAAAAGCGGGTGACACGGCCGCTGAGACCGTGACAGAGACAGTTTCAGAAGCAGATACGGAAGACGCAGGCACGGAAGATGCTGAGGCGGCAGAGGACAGGACGGCGGAGGAACAAACAGAGGCGGCCGTGGAGACGGATGAGGATCCGGTTACGGTCCGTGTTGGTTCTCTGAAGGGCCCCACGACTATGGGCCTTGTGAATCTGATGCTGAATGCAGAAGAGGGAAGCGCAGAAGGCCTGTATGATTTTCGTATGGAGACGCAGCCGGATGTGATCGTTTCCGCTTTTGCCGGCGGCGAGCTGGATATTGCTCTTATACCGGCCAACCTGGCCAGTGTACTCTATAATAAGACGAGCGGCAATGCAGAGGTGATCTGTATCAATACCCTTGGGGTTCTGTATTGCGTCACGGGGGATGACAGCATCCATTCCATAAAAGATCTTTCCGGGAAGACGGTTCTTTCCACCGGACAGGGCGCTACCCCGGAATATGCGCTGAACTATCTATTGAAGGAAAACGGCGTGACGGATTGTAATGTAGAATTTAAGTCCGAGGCAACAGAGATTGCGGCTCTTCTGCAGGAGGATCCTGATCAGGTTGCCATTCTGCCCCAGCCCTTTGTAACGGTTGCGGAAATGCAGAACGATCAGCTTACGACAGCCTTCAGCCTGACGGATGAGTGGGATGCGCTGGGGAATGATTCTCAGTTTCTTACGGGCGTGACCATCGTAAGAAAGGAATTTCTGGAACAGCATAGGGCTGCTGTGGAGATATTCCTCCGGGATGCGGAAAAGAGCGCTTCCAGGGCAGTGAACGATGTGCCCGGCACAGCGGAGCTTGTTGTGAAGTATGGCATTATCGAAAAGGATGCTATTGCCTCCAAGGCTCTGCCGGAGTGCGGTATCTGCCATATTACCGGCGAGGAAATGAAAAAGGCTCTCGGTGGTTATCTCCAGGTGCTTTTTGAACAGGATGCCAAGGCTGTAGGCGGCAGCCTGCCTGCGGACGATTTTTATTATATGAGCGAATAAAACCTCAAAAAAAATGAGGAAAGTGTCTGAGAAGTGAAGAAGAAGCTGATCATCATCCTGATTTGGGTACTGATCTGGCAGCTGCTCAGCATGCTGTCAGATAACAGAATCCTGATGGTGGGTCCCGGGGATACCCTTGGGGCTCTTCTTCAGATGGCCGGTAAAAAGCATTTCTGGCAGACGGTGGGAACAAGTCTCTGCCGGATCATGAGCGGCGTCCTGGCGGGCACCATCGGCGGCTTTCTTCTGGCCTATGCGGCGGGAAGGTTCCGGCTTCTGGCGGATTTTCTCCATCCGGCCATCACTTTGCTAAAAGCAATCCCTGTGGTGAGCTTTGTTATCCTTCTGCTTGTCCGGATCGGAAGCCGTATGACCCCTGTGTATGTAACGGCGCTGGTTACGCTTCCCATTGCATATCTGAATCTTCTGAGCAGTATTGCCCAACTGGACGAAGGTCTGCAGGAGATGGCAAAGGTGTACGGCATGCCTTTTTCGAGGCGTCTTCGCTATGTAGAGCTCCCTCAGCTCTGGCCGCAGATCACGGCTTCGCTTTCGCTGGCTGTGGGAATGGGCTTTAAGAGCGGAGCGGCGGCAGAGGTGATCGGTCAGGCAAAGAATACCATTGGAAACGAAATGTACCGCTCCAAGATCTATCTGGAGACGGCTGACCTTTTTGCCTGGACGGCAGTGATCATTCTGCTTTCCCGGGGGATGGAGCTTTTGCTCCGGTTCCTTCTTTCGATGGCCGGAGGAAGAGGGATAAGACAGAAGAAGACTAATTGGAAGAAAAATGCAGGCGCTGCTGCGGGAGATAGCAGGGAACCCCTGGCCGATACATCCGGCTACAGGCTTCCCGCAGGAGAGAAGGCATCCCTGACCGGGGCTTCAGGTGCGGGAAAAACAACCGTGCTTCGAAGTCTTTTAGGAGAGAACCCCGGAGCGGTTGTGATGTTTCAGGAGGACAGGCTTCTTCCCGGGCTTTCCGCAGTGGAAAACTGCCGGGTAGTCCAGCCGAAAAAGACTTCTGTTTCTGTGGAAGCTATCCGTAAGGAGCTGCTCCGGCTTCTGCCGGAGGAAACGCTGAACCGCCCGGTCCGCAGTCTTTCCGGCGGAGAAATGCGCAGGGTGGCGCTCGTGAGGGCCTTTCTCAAAGATAGTCCCATGATACTTCTGGATGAACCCTTTGCCGGGCTGGATCATGAAACAGAGGAAATAGTAAAGGCATATATCCTGGAAAAGAGCAGGGGGAAAACCGTATATGTTACGGATCATGACGGGACGCATTTCCCGGAGTGGAAAAAGATGGAAGTAAAGGCAAGTATAAAGGAAAACTATTAGTATATCTTATTTTTGCAGGAGAATGAGCATGATCACAAATGATGAAGGCATCGTTGCACTGAAGCATAAAATACTGGAGAGTGTGGCACGGCTTGCCTGGGAGGATAATCTGAATGATGATACCCGGGATGCGCTGGTCTATGAGATCATCCCCGGTCCCTTTGCCCAGTATCGCTGTTGCATCTATAAGGAAAGGGAAATTGTCCGGCAGAGGATACGTCTGGCGGAGGGGCTTTGCCCGACGGCGGAGCCCGGGCAGCAGAGCGATAATGTTATCCAGGTGATCAGGCCGGCCTGCGAGGAGTGTCCCATCTCTTCCTATACGGTAACGGATAACTGCCGTCTGTGCGTAGGTAAGGCGTGTCTTTCCTCCTGCAATTTCGGTGCGATCTCCATAGGCCATCACCGGTCCCATATTGATGCCACAAAGTGTAAGGAGTGCGGAAAATGCGCGGCTGCCTGCCCCTATTCCGCCATAGCCCATCTGGAACGGCCATGTAAGAAGGCATGTCCCACAGGAGCAATCACCTATGATGAGTATGGCATCTGCCGGATCGATGAGAATAAATGTGTGCAGTGCGGACATTGTATTCATGCCTGTCCCTTTGGCGCCATTGCCTCCAAATCCTATATTGTGGATGTGATCAGGGCTATAAAATCCGGCAAGGAGGTTATTGCCATGTGTGCGCCGGCGACGGAGGGGCAGTTCGGTCCGGATATCTCCATGGCTTCCGTCCGTGCGGGCCTGAAGGAGATTGGCTTTGCGGATATGGTGGAGGTCGGCCTCGGCGGAGATATGACCGCTTATTACGAAGCAAAGGAATGGGCGGAGGCTCTGAAGGAGGGGCGGAAGATGACCACCTCCTGCTGTCCGGCCTTTATCAATATGCTGCGGAAGAACTATCCGGAGCAGTTTGCGGAGAATAAGTCTAATGTGGTATCTCCGATGTGCGCTGTTTCCCGGTATCTGAAGGCTACGCACCCCGGCTGTGTGACCGTGTTTGTAGGTCCCTGTATTGCCAAAAAGGCGGAATCCAGGGATCCGGAGGTGAAGGGGAATGCGGATTTTGTCCTGACCTACGGCGAGTTCCGTGCGCTGCTTCGTTCGCGGGATGTGGAACTAAGGCCTGCGGAGGATTCCTATCAGGAGGCGTCTCGCTTCGGCAAGCGGTTTGCCGGAAGCGGCGGAGTGGCGAATGCGGTTATGGAGTGCATGAAGGAGATGGGCGTGGATACTTCTCAGGTGAAGCTGAGAAAGTGCGCCGGCGGCAAGGAATGTGTGCAGGCTGTGACACTTCTGAAGTTCGGCAAGCTGCCGGAGGATTTTATTGAGGGCATGTTCTGCCCCGGAGGATGCGTGGGCGGTCCTTCCAGACATAAGGCGGAGAATGAGATCGTAAAGGCCCGCGAGACTCTGCTTTCCCGTGCGGATGAACGGAATGTGATGGACAATCTGAAGAACTATCCGATGGATCAGTTCTCCATGTACCGGAACGGAGAGCCGTCAGAGCAGAAGGAAGCAGAGAAATAAACGGAACGGTGATCAGAGCAAGGATCAGTACGGTAAATAGAGCGAAAAAAGGAACGAAAAACTGCGGGGCGTGCCTCGCAGTTTTTTGTGATTTTGTACAATATGACGAAAAAACGATTAAACAAACGTTTAATTTATACTTGCAATTATACAGCCGGTATGATATATAATGTATAACATGAGTTAGATATATGTAACACTGGCGCATAACAGGACAAATAAGGCATCCAAGGAGGACGAGCATGTCTGAAGAAGAGAGAAAATTTCTGGAAATCTGTGACCTGAAAAAGGGCTACGGCTCCGGAGAAACCCGGCAGGAGGTCCTGCGGGGAATGAATTTTACGGTAGCAAAGGGTGAGTTCTGCGTTCTGCTGGGACCCTCCGGCAGCGGTAAATCCACTCTGCTGAATATCATCGGCGGAATCGACAGCCCGGACGACGGCTATATTTCCATCGACGGCGATAAGCTCCGGGATATGGATGAGAAGCGGCTGACCATGTACCGCCGCAAGCATCTGGGCTATGTATTCCAGCTGTATAACCTGATTCCCAATCTGAATGTAAAGGAAAATATCGAGGTCGGCGCATACCTTTCCGATAATCCGCTGGATATAGACGAGCTTCTGGAAACACTTGGGCTTTTCGACCACCGGTACAAGCTGCCGAACCAGCTTTCCGGCGGACAACAGCAGAGAGTATCTATCGGCAGGGCTATTGTAAAGAACCCGGATATCCTGCTTTGCGATGAGCCGACAGGCGCCCTGGATTACAAGACATCCAAGGAAATCCTGAAGCTGATCGAGGATGTGAACCGGAAATATGGTAATACCGTGATCATGGTTACCCATAATGAAGCCATTAAGCAGATGGCCGATCATGTGATCAAGCTGAGGGATGGCGTGGTAAGGCACAATAATATCAACACGGAAAAGGTTTCCGCTATGGACCTTGACTGGTAGGAGGGGACGATGAAGAATAAGGTAAAAAACCCTCTGAAGAAAAGAGTACCCAGAGAGCTTCTGGGGGACTGGCAGAAATATGCGGTTGTTGCCCTTTTCATGATCTTTATGATCAGCTTCATTTCCGGTATGTTTGTCGCAAATCTCAGCATGCTGAAGGCAACGGAAGAGGGCGTGGATAAGTATAACAGGGAAGACGGACATTTTGAGCTTTCTTATCCGCTGGATGACGAGACATGGAAGAATATCGAATCCGGAAAACCGGCCGTCATAGGTGCAGCGCTTTCCGCAAACGAAGAGACTTCCGAAAATGCCGGTGTTTCCGAAACGGAAGGGTCTTCCGAAAATGCAGGTGTTTCTGAAAATGCCGGTGTTTCCGAAACGGAAGGGTCTTCCTCAACAGAGAGTACAGAAGTTCCGGTAACGCTTTATGAGAATTTCTACCGGGATAGGGATGAGGATGTGGATGGTGACGGTGAAAAGGACGGAACCATCCGGGTCTATCCGGCGAGAGAATACAGCAACCTGGCCTGTGTCATGAAGGGTCAGCTGCCGGAGAATGAGAATGAGATCGCCATCGACCGCATGCACGCGGATAATGCAGGCATCAAGGTGGGAGATACCCTTTATGTTGACGGCGTCAGCTATGAGGTTGTGGGCTTAATAGCTTATGTAAACTACAGTACGCTTTTTGAAAAAAATACGGATACCATGTTCGATGCGCTGAATTTTAATGTATCCATGGTGACGGAGGAGGGCTTTGAGCGGCTTTCCGGAAAGATCCATTATACGTATGCATGGTATTATGAAAAGCATCAGGACGATGTAAAGGAGGAAAAGAAGCTTTCCGATGCCCTGCTGAAGGTGCTGGTGAGCCATGCGGCTGTTTCGCAAAATGAAATTCTGGATTATGTTCCCTGCTATGCGAACCAGGCGATACAGTTTGCGCCGGACGATATGGGCGGAGATGCCGCGATGGCCGGTATAATCCTGTATATCCTGGTGGTGGTCATTGCCTTTGTATTTGCCATTACCATCAATAACACCATTTCCAAGGAGGCTTCCGTGATCGGAACGCTGAGGGCTTCCGGCTATACCCGGGGCGAGCTGATCCGGCATTACATGACTGCTCCGGTGATCGTTACCCTTTTTGCGGCTGCTGTCGGAAATATTCTCGGCTATACGCTGCTGAAGAATGTCGTTGTGGCTATGTATTATAACAGCTACAGCCTGCCAACCTATGAGACGGTTTGGAATCCCAATGCGTTTTATCTTACTACGCTGATTCCGCTCGTGCTGATGCTGACCATCAACTTTATCGTGATCAGCAAAAAGCTGAAGCTTTCTCCGCTTCGGTTTCTGCGGCATGATCTGGGAAGTCACAGACGTTCCAAGGCGAGACGCCTGCCCCGCTGGTCCTTTATGAAACGGTTCCGGCTTCGGGTCATCCTGCAGAATATCCCCAATTATCTGGTGCTCTTCCTGGGCGTTGGTATGGTCATGCTTATGCTGGCCATGGCAATCGGCTTCCCGGACACGCTGGACAATTATCAGGATAGAGCGGTGGATATGATGATCGCCAAACACCAGGTGGTTCTGAAAAGTGCTGTGGATCAGGAGGGAAACATCATTCAAATCGATACGCCGGATGCCGAAGTGTTCAGTATGCGGAGCCTTAACAGGGTAACGAAAAAGCATAAGGAAACGGTCAGTGTATACGGCCTGGAGGAAAACAGCCGGTATATTGCGATACCTTCCGGACTAGGCGAGGGCGAAGCGGTGATCTCCTCAACCTACGCCGATAAGTTCAAGGTGAAGGCTGGTGATACGATCACGCTGGAGGAAAAGTACGAGGATAAGAGCTATTCCTTCACGGTTGCGGATATCTATACCTCTGAGGGCAGTGTCTGTGTATATCTGCCAAATGAGGAATTCAACCGGGTATTCGGTCTGGAGAAGGGCTCCTTCAACGGCTATATGTCAGATACCGGCATCAAGGATATTCCGGAGGAGATGATCCTGACGGAGGTCACGGAGGATGATGTGCTGAAGATTTCCCGTCAGCTGAATCATTCCATGGGCTCTTATATGGTCTACTTCCAGTACCTCTGCATCGTGCTCTCGGCTGTCCTGATCTACCTTCTGACCAAGATCATTATTGAAAAAAACGAGAATGCCATCTCTATGACAAAGATCCTGGGCTATACCCAGAAGGAGATTGGCTCGCTCTATATTCTTTCGACCACGATCGTGATGCTTCTCTTTGATCTTGTCGGAATGCTTGTGGGTTATCTCGGCATTAAAGCTGTATGGTATACCTATATGCAGAGCATGGACGGCTGGTTTACCTTCTATATCAGCCCGCTCGGCTTTGTGAAGCTCTTCAGCTTTGTGTTCATTGGATATCTGATCGTGATGTGGCTGGATTACAGAAGGATCCGCAGGGTGCCCATGGATGAGGCTCTGAAAAATGTGGAGTGACAAGCTTATTTCAGCATATCCGGGTAGGGGTTATGAACCAGACGGTCCTCAAAGACCTCTACGGGAAGCGCCCGGTCGAAGTAGAAGCCCTGCGCGATATGACAATGGTTTTCCCGGAGGATTTCCACCTGTTCCCGGGTTTCCACGCCCTCGGTAATGCAGGCGATGCCGATGTCTCTTGCCATGGCGACTACATGCTTATACATCCGGTTTGTCAGCTCTGCCTCCTGATCATTTCCGATGGGAAGCAGGGAGCGGTCAATCTTCAGAACATTCCAGGGAATGGAACGAATGAGATTGAGAGAGGAGTATCCGTTTCCGAAGTCATCCACAGAGGTGGATATTCCGTTTTGCTGCAGGCCGTTTACGATCCGGGAAAGGCCGCGGAAGGACACATCTGTTGTAGTCTCTGTCAGCTCGATCTCGATCAGCTCATGCGGAACATTGTAGCGGTCGACGGTTTCGAGAATATGGGAGAGCAGATCGGCGTCAACCAGATTCTTTCTGGAAAGGTTCACAGAGATCCGGACAACAGGTCTGCCCTCATCCAGCCAGCGGCGGATGTCCCGGCAGACGATATCCAGTATGCGGAAATCCAGCCGGCAGATATCCATGTTCATTTCGAGAACCGGAATAAAATCCATGGGCATGATCAGCGTATCCTTATGGTACCAGCGGCAGAGTGCCTCCGCACCGGCAACCTCGCCGGTTTTGATATTGACCTTTGGCTGGTAATAGGCTTGAAATTCGTTTTTATCCAGTCCCTCTTGAAACCGTCTCCTGACATGCATGGTTTTGTCCCGGCGGGTATAAAGATCCTGGTTAAAGAATACCGGGCTGACATCTGTCTGCTTGGCCATCTGCACTGCGGGATAAACGGTTTCCATGATCTGACCCGGATTGTGGATGGTGTAGTTTTCCGGAAATTCGCATACACCGGCTCTGGCGGAGATCATCACACGTTTGTCCGGATCGTTGTCCGTCGTATACGAAACGGGCGTTCCGGCCAGGATATCCAGCAGCTCTGACGTGGCTTCGTTTTTAAAAATCATGACAAAATTATCGCCGCCCATTCGGCAGACGGTGCCTCTGTCCCCGATGGTATCCTTCAGAAGGTTGAAATAGTTAAGAAGAATATGATCGGCATTGGTGCGGCCGATGTCCTGATTGATCAGGGAGAAATGCTTCAGATTGAAGCATACTGCGGTATAGCCGTACAGATTTCCTTTTTCGCAAAGCGGCTCAGCATATTTCATAAAGGAACGGAGATTGGGGAAGCCGTCCGCATCAAAAAAGGCAAGCTTATAGAAGCTTCTCTGCAGTCTGTTTCTGGCGATAAAGCCCAGAAGAAGGCGGAGAGCGATATCAATTTTTTCCAGCTCGTCTTCCGGAAAGGGTGTCTCTTCCTTAGCGGCATAAAGAGTTCCGATGATAATGGCAGAGGCAGGCGTAACGATCCGCTTTTTCAGAATAACAACCTCGGCCCGGCCGTTATCATAATCGATCAGGATTTCGCCCTTTCCTTCGGCTTCCATACGCGGGTTGACATAAAACTCTGTCACGCCCTTTGCCAGATGAAAAAGCTCGCAGAATTCGACCAGGGTCGCGACAAATTTTTCCCGGTTGAAATCCGCAGTCTGGTTGGCCTGGTCCGTCATCCTTTCGAGAAGCTGATAATATTTTTGTTCTTTTTCTTTATCCATAGTGCAGCCTTTCCTGATTTACCGGGGATACGCCATCCGGTAAATGAGCCGTGGGGATATTGATCAGGTAAATACCCCCCGAAGATTTATCCTATATGTCTATTCTAACAGATATCGTCCATTTTTCCAACCAGATATAATGATACAGGATTCAAAATGTCATTTTATATGCATGCAATGCAGGCTGCTTATTCTGCGTATAGTCCAACCTTGCCGGACAATGGCTTATTTTTCCTTACAGTTCCGGGAATACCCGCATGTTCAGGGCGATTATCCGGCATTATCCGATTGACAAGTTCACACAGGATATGAAATACTATAAATGTAATTGTTTTATAGTACCTGCTGAACAGTTACCTGTAATCCGGATAAGATAAACACTCGTGAGATGCATGAGATGCATGTAAAGACTGAAGGCCAGGAGGCACGGGATGAGTAAATATATTATGGCGCTGGATGCCGGGACCACCAGCAACCGCGCAATTGTTTTTGATCATGATGGCAGGATGGTATCCGTTGCCCAAAAGGAATTCCGGCAGATCTTTCCGCAGCCGGGCTGGGTGGAGCACGATGCAAATGAAATCTGGTCCACCATGCTGGGTGTTGCCGTGGAGGCGCTGGCCAAGTCCGGCGCAACGCCGAAGGATATTGCGGCTATCGGCATAACCAATCAGCGGGAGACCACGATTGTCTGGGATAAGATCACCGGGGAGCCGGTTTACCATGCCATTGTCTGGCAGTGTCGACGGACCTCCCGGTTCTGCGACTCCCTGAAGGAACAGGGCTATACGGATATGATCCGTGAAAAGACAGGACTGGTGATAGACGCTTATTTTTCGGCTACCAAGCTGGCGTGGATACTGGACAATGTTCCCGGTGTAAGGGAGCGGGCGGAAAAGGGAGAGCTCCTTTTTGGTACGGTGGATACCTGGCTTACCTGGAAGCTGACCCATGGAAGAGTATTTGTTACGGATTATTCCAATGCCTCACGGACAATGATGTTCAATATCCGGGAGAAGAAATGGGACGAGGAAATCCTGTCCCTTCTGCATATTCCGGCCTGCATGCTGCCGGAGGTCAGGGATTCCAGCGAGGTTTACGGTATGGCCAGCAAGCATATTCTCGGCGGCGAGATCCCTGTTGCCGGAATCGCCGGAGATCAGCAGGCGGCGCTTTTCGGTCAGCAGTGCTGGTCAAGGGGCGATGCCAAGAATACCTACGGCACGGGCTGTTTCCTTCTGATGAATACAGGTCCGGAGCCGGTGTTTTCAAAAAACGGTCTCGTGACCACCATTGCCTGGGGGCGCGAGGGGAAAGTAACCTACGCTCTGGAAGGCTCCGTATTTATTGCCGGTGCGGCAGTGCAGTGGCTCAGGGATGAAATGCGCCTCGTTGACAGTGCGGAGGATACGGAATACATGGCCACGAAGGTGCAGGATACCAACGGCTGCTATGTGGTGCCGGCCTTTACGGGGCTCGGTGCACCATACTGGAATCAGAATGCCCGGGGCGCGATCGTGGGTCTTACCAGAGGCGTGAATAAGTATCATATTATCCGGGCCGCGCTGGAATCCATTGCCTATGAAGCATGTGATGTTCTTTCGGCTATGGAAAGGGATTGTGGCACAAGGATCCGTCAGCTCAAGGTGGATGGCGGCGCTTCGGCCAACAACTTCCTGATGCAGACGCAGGCAGACCTTATGGATGCCGCAGTGATCCGGCCGGTTCTCCGGGAAAGCACTGCCCTGGGAGCGGCCTTTCTGGCAGGCCTTGCCGCAGGTTACTGGAAGTCGGAGGATGAGCTTCATCAGACCGCAGTCGTGGACCGGTCCTTCCACCCGGAGATCACGGCGGAGGAGAGAGAAAAGAGACTGGCGGGCTGGAAAAAGGCAGTAGAGAGATCCTTTGACTGGCAGAGCTGACAGCGCAGATGGCATCACAGGAAAAAAATCAGTTCAGCCGGAAATATAAGTACGCGATTTGAAAAACAGCGTGTTGAATAAAGCGGAGGAAAAAGTGATGATCATAATGAAAGGATCGAAAGGATCGATAAGATCAATAAGATCAATAAGATCGAAGCGGATAACAGCATGGCTCCTTGCCGTACTTTTCATCTTTTCCGGTCTCTATGTGCCGGGATTTCGTGTCCGGGCAGACGGAGAGGGCGGAGATGAACCGGAGATTTTTGTTATTCAGGATGGAGAACTGGTTGCTTACAAAGGAGCCGGGGCGGTGGATGTTACGATTCCGGATAATATTACCAAAATCGGAAGAGAAGCATTTGCCGGAGCTGAGATCACAGGCGTAAGCTTTCCGGATACGGTTACGGAAATCGGTCCAAAGGCGTTTTACGGCTGCGCGGGTCTTACCTCCCTTGATCTTCCGGCTGGTCTTACCACCATTGGCGCAGAGAGCTTTGCCGGCTGCGGCGGTCTGACAGGCACCCTTGAGATTCCGGATTCCGTTAAGACCATAAGCACATCTGCTTTTTCTTCTCTGCAGGTAAATAAGGTTGTCCTGGGAACCGGCCTGAGTGTGATCGATGATAAGGCTTTTTATGGCTGCGGCAATGTGGCGGAGGTCATCTTTAAGGGAACTGTGCCGCCGCAGATCACTTCGGACGGGCATGTGGAGGAAGCAGAGTCTTCCTATTGGACAGATGAGAACGCGGCTGTGCTTTTTGGCAGTGAGTCAATGCCGGGTCTGCTTTTTATTACCGTTCCCGCTTCCTTTGAAACGGTATTTTCATCCAGATACGGAAACTATCTGAGAGACATGACAAGGATCAGAGCAGCCTCATCCAATGAATTTGAAATTGTTGACGGTGTGCTTACGGCATATTACGGAATATCAGAAGAGGTGACAATCCCTTCTTCCGTTACTGAAATCGGCGAGGGTGTATTCTCGGATAACGAGCTGCTGAAAAGGGTCATTATTCCTTCGGGAGTGGTAAAGATCGGTAACGGTGCGTTCAGCGACTGTACGGCGCTGACGGAAATCTCCCTGCCCGCATCTGTCAAGGAGATCGGTGACAGGGCGTTTTCGGACTGTAAGGGGATAGTCGGAACGCTGAGTCTTCCGGATGGTCTGGAAAAAATCGGAGATGATGCTTTTTCTGACTGCGAGAGTCTTTCCGGTGATCTGACAATCCCGGATTCCGTGACGGAGCTCGGGGATGGCGCCTTCAGCGGCTGCACCGGATTGAACGGAAAACTGACGCTTTCTTCCCAAATGACGGAGATCGGAAGGGATACCTTTTCCGGCTGCGGCTTCACCGGTGAGCTGACGATCCCCGAGGGAATTACGGCTGTTTGGGATAATGCCTTTCAGGGCTGCGCCTTAAGCGGCACGCTGACTGTGTCCGATACCGTCAAGACCATCGGAAGCGGCGCTTTTTCCGGTATCCAGGCAGAAAAGCTGATGTTTGGATCGGGACTTACGGTGATCGACTGCGGAGCGTTCTCCGGATGTTCGAGAATAACAGAAGCCATATTCATGGGGGTAACGCCGCCGGCTGTATCGGCAAACGGAAAAACAGATGATCCTTCTACATACAGCGGCAGCAATGCGGTCATTCTTTTCAGTGATTCGAGCTCAGTGCTTACGGATATTTATGTGAATGGGATCAGTCTGGATACCTATAAGAAAGAATGGACCGGCCTGTCCTCCAGAATATCTTCGGACTGCCTGTGTTTTCCTGTTTCCGGACTTACCGCGGAATATCTGTTCACGAAGTCATTGAAGCTTACCTGGATGGACACGAAAAAGAAGAATATCACAGGATACTATATATATAAGAACGGTACACTCGTCGGCAATCAGGCAAACTGTTTTTATACGGGTACCATTGAGGCCGGCGCTACGGACGTTTATCAGGTATCTGCCTATGATGCGTCCGGGAACGAATCGCCGAAGGCATCGTTTACCGTGTCGCCCTTTGCCCCAGAGCTCATTGAGTTGGGAACAGATTACATCGGTCATACGCTTACAGCCGAGGACGGTGCTGTTTATGCGGAGTTTTCCGGTGTGTATGACGGTAAAAATGCTGCCGGCAGATCCATTACGGCTGATTTTTATTATTACAATTCCGGTGATGAGAAGGTAAAGATCGGCTCCACGATCGATGATCCTTCAGTTCAGAATGAGGGCGTTGCGCGTTACAATACAAACTGGGATGTTTCCCGTGTTCCGGATGGCACCTATACGTTAGAGGTGGTGCTTACAGATCCGGATGGAGGTTCCTTTACCTTCACAGGTACGGTCAGTGTAAGATCCACAAAGCCTGCGGCGGTATCGGGAGTAAAAGCTACGGGAGGCTATAACCGGATCATCCTTACCTGGAATGCGTCTGCAGAGGAAAATGTTGCTGGTTACAATATCTTCCGTAAAGCTGAGAATGAAACAGAGTTTACTGCTTTAGGAACAGTAAGTGACAGAAATACGGTAACCTATACGGACAGAACTTCCATTGAAAACAAAACCTACAGCTATTATATTACCGCTGTGGACGATATTGGACAGGACGGCGAAGCTTCTGCAATTGTTTCTGCATCCCCGGTTATGGATCATGAACCGGCAGTGATCACTTCGTTTTCGCCCGAAGGCGGAACCATGCTGGGCGGAACGGTAAACTTCCGCGCAGAGGCAACGGATAATTTTGAGGTGGCAGGCATTATTCTGTATTATTCGCTGGATGACGGAAGAACGTGGCTCCTGCTTCATGAGGCAGAGGGAAGCGAGCTGAGCTGTGAGGTGGATGTGACCGCCTGGGGCGTGGATAATTTCCGGGTCAGGGCAGTAGCTGATGATGTGGCAGGGAATATAGGTATTTCTACAGATTACATATATACCATAGACCGGGTTGGCCCGGAAAAGGTGACAGGGCTGAAATTTACCGGTGATGCAACATCCATTACGCTGAGTTGGAATGCTGTTTCCGACGAGGATCTGGATCATTATCAGGTCGAGGTAAAGGAAAACGGAAGCTTTGTTCCTCTGCAGAATGCAGGAAAGGAGCTTTCCCTGAAGGTGACCAATGTGCAGGCGGGTGTAACCTATAATTACCGTGTTGTGGCTTATGATATCCATGGAAACCGAGGAACGGAGTCGAATGTGATCCCTGCCCGTACCGTTGATCAGGAGAATATAGCTCCCTCGATCAGTCAGATCCAGCCTATGTCCGGTTATGTGAACAAAACGGTTACGGTTACCCTTACGGCCAGGGATGATGTGGGGATTTATCAGGTGGTTGTTCAGACTTCTCTGGACGCGAAGTCATGGACAGAGTATTCCACCCATACCTTTGACGGAAACAATTTGATCGAAACGGTGAAGGAGACCATTGATTTAGATGAGTTTCCGGAGGGCCCCTTCTATGTGAGAGGCGTGCCCAAAGATATTTACGGACAGCCTGGAAATACGGCAAGCTCAGCAAAAAAAGCACAGTTTACCATCGACAGAACGCCTCCGGCAGTACCCTCCGGTCTTTATGCCAATACCGAAACGGGAGATGTTGTGCTGAAATGGAAGGTCAACATGGAAGCGGATTTTGACAGCTTCCAGGTCTACCATTCTCTGGATGGTGAAAACTACGATCTTCTGGTGAAGGGGCTGACCGCACCGGGCTATACTGATACGTCCTTAACGTATGATGTGGACAATTATTATACGGTTGCGGCACTGGATAAGGCCGGCAATCTCAGCGAAATGTGCGAACCGGTGATCGTTAATCTGCCGCATCCCCACCATCTTCAGTATGTGGCGGCTAAGGATGCAACCACAGAGGAGGAAGGAAACCTTGAATACTGGATCTGCACGATCTGCAATCTGATGTTTATGAGCGAAGACGGAATCGGCGTATATGCCCCGGAGGACGTGATCGTTCCCAAACTTCCGCTGATCTGGCCATTCTCGGATGTTGAGGATGATCCGGAGCATTGGGCTTATGCAGGTATCCGGTATGTATATGTAAACAAGATCATGACGGGTGATGGAGGAACGGACTGGGACGGCAAGACCACCTTCCGGCCCAGGGCCAATATTAAGAGATGTGAGTTTGTTCAGACGCTATATGTAATGAACGGCTCTCCTGAAGTCTCCGGAACGCTCCCCTTTACGGATGTGAAGGAAACGGCATATTATTATGATGCGCTCCGCTGGGCGTATAGTAACGGTATTGTATCCGGTGCTACAGCTACAAGCTTTTCGCCGAAGAAGGAGATCTCGCGTCAGGAAATGGCTTCCATGATGAAGCGCCTTGCGGATCATCTGAAGATTGATACATCCGTGGCTGCTGATATTACCGTTTATCCGGATTACAGCAATATATCCTCATGGGCAATAGAGTCCATGGCCTGGGCAAATTCGGCGGGACTGATCTCCGGTAAAGTGATTAAGGATAAGGGCGTTGTTCTGCTTGCGCCGAAGGATAATACCACAAGACAGGAATGTGCATCTGTGCTGATGCGTTTCCATAAGCAGTTCATAAAGGAAAAGGAAGGCAATTGAAAGGAAAGTTGAAAGGAAATCTGACAGGTAAGCTGACAGAAAAGACGGACCGGGAGACAGTGATCGCTGCGCTTCCTGAAATTCATGAGCTTTTGCTGGGGATGATCCTGATGGTGGACCGGATCTGCCGGAAACATGGTATCCGGTATTTCCTCGGCGGCGGGACGCTCCTTGGAGCTGTACGAAACGGCGGATTTATCCCCTGGGATAATGATGCGGATCTTATGCTGCTGCGGCCGGATTATGACCGGCTGCTGAAGATACTTCCGGCGGAGCTTCCGCCGGGAGTTTTTATGGAGAGCTGCGAGACGGACCGGAACTCGCATCAGCCGTTTTTGAAGCTCCGGCTGGATGGAACTGTATACGCAACGGAGTTTACCGCAAAGCATCCGGAGCTGCATAACGGCTTTTTTATTGATATCCTGGCCCAGGATGTGACCGGAGCTTCTAAGCTTATGAGAAAAATGCATATCTTCGAGACTATGCTTGTCCGCTCCATGGTATTTCATAAATGGGACGGCTCGCCGGTGCATCGCCGGAGAGGAGAAAAGGGGAATAGAGGCGGAAATAGAAGACATCTCAGGCCGGATGAACTGGTCTGTACCGGGCTGAAGAATATTCTTCCCCAGCGGCTTCTTGACCGGTGGATGCTCCGGCTTCTTGTCCGTTACAGAGGAAAGCATACCGGATGGCTGTATGACGGCATGGGGCGGAATATCGGCCGGGGAGCTTTCCCGGAAAAGTGGCTGAAGGAAACGGTTTATCTTCCTTTTGAAGGCTATCAGCTTCCTGTGCCGAAGGAATATAAGCGGTATCTGCGTTATCTCTACGGGGATTACAGGAAGCTTCCGCCCGCTGAGAAGAGGGTGCTGGCGCATGAGATCCCGTATTTTTCTTTGGGAAAATACGCGGATTACAGGGTGAGCCTT
>Ga0310691_10003337_pt1 | contig 19441 bp, 12 predicted proteins | sample 176DNAGHGlowgp2_FD_203887 | JGI IMG/M metagenome (GOLD analysis project Ga0310691, IMG submission 203887) | Sheep rumen microbial communities from Palmerston North, Manawatu-Wanganui, New Zealand - 1766 DNA GHGlow gp2 (v2) (version 2) | ecosystem: Host-associated > Mammals > Digestive system >...
TGCCACCCAGGACAAGGTTCTCATCTACTCAGATGAAGACCTGGTAAGCTGGGGCGTGGCTCCCATGATGGCCCACTTCTCCTGGGTCCCCCTCCTGGACGATTACTCGGAGGGGTCACCCATGGACTGGATGATCAAACAATTCTAATAAAAAAGTCCTGCCGCCCGGCAGGACTTTTTATGTGTGACTACTTGAAGAGTAGCGGAACAAACTCGGTGAGATAGATTCTCCAGTTTTTCCAGATGTGGCCGCCATCGGTTTCCATATACTTGTAAGGGAAGCCGTTGGCATCCAGCTTGGCGCGGAACTCGTTGTTGGACTGGATGAGGAAGTCGGTTTTGCCGATGCCGATCCACAGCAGGGCAGGCTTCTTGGCGAAGTAGGTGGCCAGTTTCTTGTCAAAGTCCTGGTACAGGGGGCTGATGGAAGGATCGGATACGCCGATAGCGGCGCTGAACATACCGGAATAGTTGAACATATCCGGATAGTTGAGACTGATGTTCAGCGTATGGAATCCACCCATGGACAGGCCGCAGATGGCACGGCTCTGCTTTTTGGCGATGGTGCGGTAGCGGCTGTCGATGAATTTCACGATCTCCGGGAAGGATTTCTCGAAGGTGCCTTCCATAGTCTTGGGCAGGCTCATCGTAGGGTTCACATAACCGTCGGCATTCTCCAGCGGGGCCGCCTCGCAGGCGATGTTGCCGTTGGTGAAGACCACAATCATCGGCTTGGCCTCACCGCGGGCGATGAGGTTGTCCAGGATCTGGGTGGCACGGCCCTGGGTTACCCAGGCGTCTTCGTCACCGCCAATACCGTGGAGCACATACAACACGGGGTACTTGACCTTGGAGGTCTCGTAGCCGGCCGGCGTGTACACGGTGAGACGGCGGTCGAAACCAGCCGTAGCGGAAGGATACCAGACCTTGGAAACAGTGCCGTGGGGCACTTTGTGGATGGCATAGAGGTCGCTGCGCTCGCCAGCAGCGGGAACCAGCAGCACGCTGGTGAGGCTGGCCACATCCCTGTTCACCCACATATTGTGAGGATCGATCTGAGAAACGCCGTCCACGCGGAAAGTGTAGTTGTACATATCGGGGGCAACCACGAAAGGAGTGGTGTACTCCCAAACGCCGCCTTTCCCTTCTTTGAGCACGCCCACGCCAGGGGCATCATAGGTCATCTTGTTGCCGCCAAATTCCACTTCCACCTTTTCGGTAGGGAGGAAATCGCCGGTCACTTCCACCTTGATGGCCTTGGGAGCCATGAAACGGAAGGTGACGGTACCGTCTTCATTGATGACGGGAGACTCCACACTGGGGCCACCCCAAAGGGCTTGCTGGGCGTTGGCACTGAGGCCGATGGCCAAAGCAGCCACTGCGATAAAGAGTTTCTTCATACTACTTGAAAAGTTTTTGTGCGAAGGTGTTCAGGTACAGGCGCCAGTTGGACCACACGTGGCCACCGTCGGAGACAAAGTACTCGTGCTCCAGTCCCTGATCGGTGAGTTTGGCGTGCATTTCCTCGGCACCCTGGAACAGGAAGTCCGTGTTGCCGCAAGCCAGGAAGTAGAGCTTCACGCCGGCCTTCTTGAGGGCAGCGATCTGCTCGGGCGTAGCGCTGCCGGCAGCAGACAGGGGGCAGATGTAGTCAAACATCTCCGGATAAAGGATGCTGGCCGAAATGGTGTGGCCACCACCCATCGAAAGACCTGCGATAGCGCGGGAAGCAGGCTTGGCAATGGCGCGGAAGTTCTTCTCGATGAAGGGGACGATCTCCGTGCAGAGGCTCTTCACGTAAGAATCGCGGTGGGCCGGATCACGCCAGTCGAAAGGCTTTTCGGGGATGTTCAGGGTACGGGCAGCAGCCTGTCCGGGATTGCCGTTGGGCATCACCACAATCATAGGCTCAGCCAAGCCCTTTTCGATGAGGTTGTCCAGGATCTGGGCGGTACGGCCCATGGAAATCCAGGCTTCCTCATCGCCGCCGGCACCGTGAAGGAGGTACAGGACGGGATATTTCTTCTTGGGGTTGTTCTCGTATCCGTAGGGAGTGTAGACGGTGAGGCGGCGGTCCATACCCAGGATGTTGCTGTGGTACCAGGGATGGCTCACAGTACCGTGCCGGTTGGCTTCACCGTAGTTTTCCGTACGCTCTCCGGGGACCAGGAGCATGGGGAGGTAACGGGTGCCGTCACGCTGCACCAGTACGTTCTGAGGGTCGTTCACGGCCACTCCGTCCACTACGAAATTGTAGGTGTAGATTTCCGGAGCGGGAAGAGGAATCTTCACAGACCAGACGTTGTTCTCTCCGCGGGTCATATCGATGGTGCCGCCCCAGGGGTTGGGCATCCAGGAACCGCTGAGCTTGACGATGGTGGCATAATCGGCCTTGAGGCGGAAAGTCACGCTGTCATTCTGGATCTCCGGAGAGACGATGGGCTTCTGGTTACCCCAGAAAGCGAAGTTGGTCAGTTCCTGAGCCTGAAGGGTTCCCATAAGGGCCAGGCCTAGAACAAGGGTAGAAAAGATTCGTTTCATGTTTTGTGTTTTATAGTTTACTTAAAGGATTCTCCTGCTTTTTGAAGGGCTTTGGGAAGACATTCCTGCCAGAAGTCCCAGTAGTGGATACCGTCGCGGGCAATCCATTCGCAATGGGCCGCCTCATTGATGGCATCACTCAGTTCCTTGGCATCGGCATTGCTCACAGTAGTATCCTGATTCCCCACCTCGATGGTAAAGTCGGGGTGCGGTTTGATACCCGCAAGTGCAGCCGCCTTTTCCTTCATCTGGTCCAGGGTAATGAACCAGCTCATACTGGTGGCCGGGCTCATAGCATAAGCATAGGTGAACTTCTGCGGATAGCTCAAGGCGTAATAGAGAGTGCCAAAACCGCCCATGGAAAGGCCGGCGATGGCCCGCTTGCCATTACACTTGAAGGCTTTCTCCACGGAAGGCATCAGTTCCTCATGGAAATACTTCTCATAAGCCTGATTGTTGCCGATATAGAAATCGGACAGGCCATTGGGCATGATGATGACCATGGGAACGCCGCCTTCCTTGACATACTTCTTGGCAATCTCACGGGCATTTCCCTTTTCCACCCAGTAACGGTCCAGGTGGCTCTGGTCTCCACTTTCATAGCCATGCAGAAGATACAGGAAAGGATACTCCTTGTTCTCGTCATAGCCACCGGGCAGCCAGACGGAATAAGTCATTTTCTGTCCTTTGTACTGGCTCTGGATAGTCAGATCCTGGTACAGCTTGTCTTCCTTGCCCAGCAGGTCGATGATATCAACCGGGGTTTCATCTGGAGCCGCGGGTTTGTTACAAGCACTGGGGACAATGATCCCCAGTGCCATTGTAACAAAAATCCAAAAACGCGAGAATCTGCTCATCGTTTAGAATTTTGCAAGGAAAGTAAATCCGTTGCCAGAGAAGGAATAGAGCTTGTCACCGGCCTTGACCACCGTTACCAGCTCTCCGGCATTGATATCTACCCGCACGCCATCCTTCATATAGAAGGAACCGCCGGAGATGCCCCAATCTGGGAAGTTGTAACCATTGGCGATGATCAGGGACTCGCCCAGGTTCTCTGCATACTCTTTGCAGAGATAGGTGCCCGTGATATCGGCATCGGGTTCGCAGAAAAGTTCAAAAGTAGCCATGACCGTATCATCCTGCGTGAGGGTGACCAAGTGCTTCATCTTGCCAGCTTCCGTGGCAGAAGCCTGATCCTTGGCGGCGTTGTCAAATACAATGCCTTCTCCGAGCTCACTGCCAGCCACAACAAATTCTGTTCCTTCCACATTGAATATGAAAGAATTATCCGTAAGCTGGGAGATGTAAACCAGCTGGCCGGCAGCGATATCCACGCGGGCGCCATCTTTCATATAGAAGGAGCCGCCGGAGATGCCCCAATCCGGGAAGTTGTATCCGTTGGCAATGATACCGGCTTCACCCAGAGTCTCTGCATATTCCTTGCAAAGGTAGGTACCGGCCACCGTGGTGGCTTCGGGAGATACGAAGATCTCGAAGCATCCGGCAGGATTACCGTCACCGTCGGTAAGGTTGAACAAGTGCTTCTTCATACCGGCATCGGTATCCGTGACCGTTTCCGTGAGGGCATTTTCCACCACAATATCACCAATGATGGGATCCGGATAGAAGGCCAGTTTGCCACTCCACTTGAAGGTAACAGGGGCGGCCGATGCATCATCCGGGAAGATGACGCCCTTGATGGTGTACACATCATCCAGGCTGTAGGTTTTCTTCTCCGTATCCACGGCTTCGCGAAGGACGGTGATCTGTCCGGATTTGGACTTGAGTCCGTTCACGGTCGTCTTGGAGGAGATGAAGTGCTTGCCGGGCTGAGCGACGGCTTCCATGGCCTCCGAATAGATATTCTCCGTAAGATAATACTTGTTGCCCAGGAAGGCAATATGGATAGTAGAGGAACCGCTCTTGAGATCTACATCGATCGCGCGTCCGGTCTCCGCCTTCACGCTGGTAGCGCTGACAGAGGTGATATCGTTCACCTGGGTTGCCACAGGGAACTTGCCGCTGAGGGGCGCCAACTTCTCCTGCTGGCAGGATACCAGGCCCAGAAGGGCTGCAAAAGAGACTAATAATATCTTTTTCATTTTATTCTGTCCTTAAATAATCAATAACCAGGATTCTGCTGGATAGCCTTATTCAGAGAGGTCTCCGTGAACGGATAAGGAAGGCGTTCGTGCTTGCCCACCTTGAAGCCATAGACACTGCGACCGGTAGAAACATACTTGACGGTACCGTTGGGTTCCATCGTAGGATAGACCTTGCCCTTCTCCTTGAGAAGTTCGGCAGCGTCGCCCCAGCGGAGCAGGTCCTGGAAACGGACACCTTCACCACACAGCTCCAGGCGCTTCTCCATCTTGATGTTTTCCATGGTAAGACCGTTGAGGGCAGGCAGCTGGGCGCGGGCGCGGACCCGGTTGACATACGGGAGAGCCAGCTCGGGATGACCGGCCTTGAAGTTGGCTTCGGCAGCCAGCAGGAGCACCTCGGAGAAGCGCATCCACAGGGGGTTCTTCCAGTTAAGCATGGACATGAAGCCCACCTCATCGGGCATATAACGTCCCTTCCAGGTGTACAGGCCGGTAGAAAGCGTGACCATATTCCACTGAACACCCATAGCCTTCAGTTCGTCATAGGTCTTGATGGTTTCTTTGCGGCGATAGCTGTCAGGGCCCTCGTAAGAGATGAAAGCATTCAGCAGATCCTCCGTGGGGACTTTGAAGCCCCATCCACCGGCAGCCACAGACTCGGGAATGGTCATTTCACTACCGGAAGAGCGGTAACCGACCATGGCGGAATAGAAGTCGAAGTTATCTCCCTGGTTGTCCAGGTCGTTGATACGGATGCTTTCAAACAGGCTTTCGCAGTTCTGGGCATAGGCCATATGGCGCATGTCTCCGTAAGGGCCATCCTTCCAGAGGTCATACAGCTGGCTGTCGATCACTTTTTTGAGCATATCGGCCGACTTCTGATAATAGGAGTCATCCTTCAGGGCCCAGGCCATCCACAGATAGGCCTTGCCCAGGAGAGCCTGGCCATATTCCAGAGTAACACGCCAGACCGTATTGTCGTTGAGGGAGGACTTTCTGGCCAGGTCACCGGAATTGACGGCAAAGGTCAGGTCATCCTCGACCAGCTTCCACAAATCCTCCGTGGAGCCGTTAGGCTGCTGATACTCGGAAGGTTCCAGTTCGTGGTCCACGATGGGCGGGTTGCCCCACAGGGTGATGAGCTCGAAATAAGCCCAGCCACGGAACAGGTGAGCTTCTGCGACAGCGCGGGCAGCGGCAGCGCTCTGATTGGGGTCGATATTGCCCAGAATAACGTTGGCGTGATAGATCAGGTGATAATAACCTTCGAAGGAGCTCTGGATCTGGCCGGTCTCGGAGTTGAAAGCGAACTCTCCAAGGGCATCCATATCCACGTTGTCACCGTGAGCGGCACCGCCGGAGAAATAGTCGTCCGTCAGGCAGTGCTTCACCAACATAACATTGTAATACCATCCACGGACATCCAGATACATGGCCACAACGGCCGATTCCACCTCTTCATCCGTCTTATAGTAAGTAGTATTATCGATAACAGCCTTTCTGGGAATGTCCAGAAGCTTGTTGCAGGAAGAGAATGCCACAACGGCAGTCAAAAAGGCAATCAGAATATACTTAGTTTTCATAGGGCATTCACATTAGAAAGTGATATTAACACCAAAGACCATCTTACGGGAAGTAGGATAGTTACCCTTGTCCACACCCATGCTGGAGCCTACGCCCACAATCTCGGGATCGAATCCGGGATACTTGGTAAAGGTGAACCAGTCATCCAGGGAAGCATAGATGCGAAGATTATCCACAAAGATCTTCTTGAGAAGCTTCTTGGGGAAGTTGTAGCCCAACTGGATCTGCTTGATCTTTAGATAGCTGCCATCATACACAACGCCGCTGGAGGTGAGGAACTTGGCGAAGTTGGCGGCACCGGCAGCCGGAACGGTTGCGTTGGTGTGGTCCGGAGTCCAGCGATCCTTGGTGAGGACCGTCAGACGGTTGGAGGTATAGTCGATATTGTTCAGGGCGTTCATGATCTGATGGCCGGAAGCGCCGGCGATGAACATCAGGAAATCAATTCCCTTCCAGCCTGCATTGAGGGTGAGACCATAATTCATGGTAGGGATACCGGAACCCAGGTGACGCTTGTCGGAATCGGCCGGGTCCGTCGTGGTGCCCGAAAGCTGGTAACCGGTCACTTTTCCTTCGGCATCCTGAATGGGCTCATAATGGTTGAAGAGGGCTTCACCGGTGGCGACATCCACACCGGCGTACTCATAGCCGTACAGGTGCCAGGCCGGATAACCCTTTTCGAAACGAGTGATGGTACCGTAGTTACGGACGCCCGTACCGGACAGACCATCCTTCAGGGACGGGTGCAGGTAGGTTACACGGTTCTTCAGGGTGGAGAAGTTGCCGGCGACGCTGTAGAAGAAATCTCCCACCTGGTCTTTCCAGCGGACTTCCAGTTCGATACCCTGGTTGTCGATGTTACCGGCGTTCATGGGAGAAGCGCCGACACCCACGATGGTGGAGGTGGTGACACCCGTCACGATGAGGTCCTTGGTGCGCTTGTCAAACCAGTCGAAGTTCACGGACAGACGGTCGCGCAGGAAGCGCAGATCCAGACCTACGTTGAACTGCTCGGAGGTTTCCCACTTCAGTTCCTGGTTTCCGGCTACGGAAGGGCCGTAGGCGATGATATACTGCCAGGAGCCATCGGCATTCTGGATACCGGTAGGATACTGGCCCAGGCTGACGATATCATTGGAGTAGGAATAATTGCCCAGACCGGCGATGGAGCCATTCTGGCCCCAGCTCAGACGGAGCTTGGCGAAGTTTACGGCTTTCTTCAGGGGAGAGAAGAAGTTCTCCTCGGAGAAGGTCCAACCGGCCGATACGGACGGGAAATAACCCCAGCGCATGGGCTTGGGAAGGACGGACAGGTCGGCGGCATCGGCACGGAAGGTAGCCTGGACATTGTAACGGTTCAGATAGCTCCATCCCAGACGGCCGAAGTAGGAATACTTGCGGGAGAAATTCTCCTGGCCACCGCCTACGGACTTGGTAGCGGTAGGAGTAGCCTGGCTGATGTAGTAGAACAGAGGGTCATCCCTCTTGATACCGAAGTCGATCACACCGCCCGTATCGGAACCGCTGACACCGGCACTGGTGCTGTAGCTGCGGTTCTGGGAGTAAGAGATACCGGCCATGGCACTCACGTTGTGCTTGCCAAACTGGTGCATCCAGTTCACGAAGTTTTCCCACTGATAATAGATATTGTTGCCGGAATTGGCATTCACGGACATATAGTACTGCTTGGCATAGCCTTCGTTGTAGTAGTAGTCGTGGCTGTAGCCATAGCTGTCATAGGAACCGAAGCGGTAGCCCAGGCGGGAGGTAAAGGTGAGTTCCGGGATGGGGCGGAAGTTAACAGCGGTGGAACCGTTGATATTGAAGCCCTTGGAAATGGAATAGGAACGGTCACGCTGTACGAAGGGATGCACGTTCTCGGAGAGGTTGAACTGGGAAATGCCGTAATAACCGTTTTCGTTCCCCAGCAGCACCTTACCCTGGGCCAGATAGTCACGCATGAAATCCGGCAGGTTGGCTTCCGTATAGTAGACGGGGGTCATCGGGTCCAGCTGCAGGGCGGCCAGCACGGCGGAGCCGTAGTCGGAGCCCTCGGAGACATTGCGGGACTTGTAGTACTCCACCTGGTTGTTGGTCTGGACTTCCAGCCAGCTCTTGAACTTCCAGGAGCCGTTCACCATACCGGTGACACGCTGATAGACGTCGGCGTCGCCTTTGAACATACCGTTGTTGTTCAGGTAGGAACCGGAGATGTACAGGTTGCCACGATCGTTACCGGCGCTGAAAGTAAGGTTGTGGTGATGCATGAGGGAGTTTTCATAGGACTCCTTCAGCCAGTCCGTATTGGTTACCTGATCCCACTTGGTGTAGGCGTCGTTGATGGAGATGGAGCCCTTTTCCATATAATACTGGATAAACTCCTCGGAGTTCATCACCTGAGGGGTCTTGCCCAGTCTCTGGGAGGAAAGCTGGTAGCTGTAGCTGATCTTGCCGTCACCCTTACCGCGGCGGGTGGTGATCAGAACCACACCGTTACCGGCCTGTGCGCCGTAGATAGCGGCAGAGGCGCCGTCCTTCAGCACTTCCATGGACTCGATATCGTTGGGGTCGATACCGGCGATGGAGGTGGCGATACGGCCATCCACCACATACAGCGGATTGGCGTCATTGTTGGAGGAAATACCGCGGATACGGATGGCCGGAGTGGCACCCGGAGCGGCGGAGGAGGCGAAAGCCTGCACACCGGCCGTCTTACCACCCAGAGCCTGCTCGGGGCTCACGATGGTACGGTTCTGGATGTCTTCGGACTTCACCTGGGAGATGGCGCCCGTCACATCGGATTTCTTCTGCACACCGTAACCCACCACGACGGTTTCTTCAATCATCTGGGTGTCGGTAAGCATCTTGATGGCTACCGTTTCGGTCTTGGAGGCCACGAATTCCTGGGTCACATAACCCACGGAAGAGAATTCGATGACGGCTCCGGCCGGAACCGTGAGTGTAAAGTTACCATCGACATCGGTGACGGTACCGTTGGTGGTGCCCTTCTGGACAACACCGGCGGCAATCATCGGCTCGTTCTGGTCATCGGTAACCACACCGGAGATCGTCACCTTCTGCTGGGCAGCGAGGGACAATCCCACAAGGAGAGACAGCGCAAGGGCCGTCAACTTCCTGAACAGAGATTTTCTCATGCGATCAGTTTTAAATGGTTAATTAATAGTGTTGATAGTTGATTCTATATTCAAGGTCATCTGGGCCGGATAAGGCTCCCACTCGGGAAGGCCTTTGGCCGAAGGGTGACCGGTTTTGGCAAAATTGGCCCAGGCCGCACTGACCCGGTGTCCCAGCTCAACGGCATCTTCCGCCCCGCCGGTAAAGGTGCGATGCAGCAGCACATTGTCAAAAACAAAGGGGATCTCGATGCAGTGGGTGCTGCCCATAACGCCGTCCAGCACGGGGGTAGCCCAGTCGAAACGGTACAGATAGACAGGCGCGCAGCCGGCGGCCGAGCGGCCTGCAGCCTGCTGCAGGGCAAGAGGCCGGAAAATGGGGTCTTCCCGGTCCGGGGTGAACTCATTATATACAGTACCTATAAGAGTAGGGACATCCTTGGAAAGGGCAAGGGCTTCGGAAGTAGAGGGCTGGAAGGGAATGACCTCACCGTCCACCACAGGAAGCTGGCCGAAAAGGATCATATCCAGGAAATTGGCAGGGAGGGCACCGTCCTGGCGGGCTTCCTCCGTCACTTCCCGAACGGCCTGCTGATAGGCCGACAGGAGCTTTTCGTAAGGCACGGCAGCCATTTCGTCAATTCCGGAGGGAGAAATGCCCAGATGAGCCACCGTAGCGGCGCCGATGCGGCGGGAATACTTGGGGTCCATGAGGTTGAAGATGGAACCGCTCTGGACAATGGCCTTGTGGAACAGGCCCTTGGCGGAAGGCATCGCCATCAGGGTGGAAACCTTGCCACCGCCGCCGCTCTGTCCGAAAATAGTAACATTGGCGGGGTCTCCGCCGAAACTGGCGATATTCTTTTTCACCCATTCCAGGGCTTTGACGATATCCAGCATACCCACATTACCGGAGCAGGCGTACTTGGCTCCGTAAGCGCTCAGATCCAGGTAGCCCAGAGCATTGAGACGGTGATTCAGGGAAACCACCACCACGCCGTGGTTACGGGCCAGATTGGTGCCGTCATAGCCGGCCTGTTCCTGGGAAGAGCCCTCGGAGAAACCACCGCCATGTAGCCACACCATCACCGGCATCTTGGCATCGGCCTTGATGCGGGATGTCCATACATTGACCCTCAGGCAATCCTCGTCCGGATAACCGTCGTCCCAGTGCATGGCAAAGGCCTGGTTGTCGTCGTACCAGCCCCGGCGGACAGGATGCGGACTCACCGGGCCGTAGGAACGGCTGGCACGCACTTCCTTCCAGGGCTCCGGATCTGTCGGAGGCATGAATCTTTCGGCCTTTCCGTAGGGAATACCTTTATATATATACACACCGTCATCGATATAGCCGGCCACGGGACCGCTCAAAGTAGAGACGGTAGTGAGCCTGGCCGATGTTTCCAAAGAAGAAAAGCACTGTTGCTCTCGGCCGACAGGACTCCCGCAGGATGCGAGGAGAAGGACGGCCGATGCCAAGAGAGTTACGGGTTTCAGTGTCATAATTCGCTACAGTTTTACGGATGCAAAAATGCAAACAATATCGGGCATCTTCTTTCCCTTTGTTTCAAATCCTTGCCTTTATGTTTTTTCAAGAAATTTATTTGTACAAAAATCTTCCTATATGTTCAAAAACACCCCATAAGAGCAAAAAGAACACTATATTTGTATTATGAGAACAGAACTGATAACCTTGGGAATAGCCGTGCTTCTGAGCAGTTGCACAGGATCTCCCCGGCACAATACTCTGGAAACATACCAGGAAAACCTCGTCATTTCGGACCGTCTTTCCAACAAGAAGGTAAACTCCTTTGCAGAAGACAAGGATGGCCACATCTGGATGGCCACTGCCAGAGGGCTCAACAAGTATACTTCCCTGGAGTTCTACCAGTACTTCTGTACAGATGACACCCTGGGACTTCCGGACAACCAGATCAACGTAGTACATTCGGCCCAGGACGGCCGGCTTTGGGTGGGCACCGTCAACGGTGTAGCCGTACGCACTCGCGAAGACCAGTTCCAACGTATTCCCTTCCCCGGAGAAAGCCACAACATTTCCCAAATCCTGGAAACTCGCGACGGGTCCCTCCTCTTCTCCAGCGGTTCCACGCTCTACAAATGGGATGAAGCCTCCGAAAGCCTGAAGCCCGTTGTCCGGGATTTTAATTCCTTCGGCGCACCGGCCGCCCTTATCATGGAAGACGGGAACCTGTGGATGCTTTCCGGCAACGGGTTCCTCCTCAACTGCTACTCCACGAAGGATTTCACCCTGCTCAAAAGCATTCCCCTTCCCCGGCAGACCTACCATATCTGCAACGCCGGCAGCGGAGAACTCTGGCTCTCGGGAATGGGGCGTCTGAGCATTCTGGATATCCGCAGCGCCCAGTGGAAGGAGCTTCCCGCCCCCATCCGCTCCTGTAACACACTAATGCAGAGAGACATAGACATCCTTTTCCATCTGGAAGGGCAAGGGATCCTGATGAATGTTATCGGCCAGGGGTTCTTCTTCTACAACCGCGCCAAGGAGACGGTTCTTTTCCAACAGGACGCCGATTTTCCCCTGAGCGTACCGACGGCAGAGGTCCGCTCCCTGTTCCAGGACAGCCGTGGCAACCTGTGGTTCGGCACCATCGACCGTGGTTACCACGTCTCATACCATGAGAAAGGGCTGTTCTCCAGCAACAAATACCTCACGGATTCCTTCAAGGACAAGGACGTCACCTCGCTCTGCCCGGATAAAAACGGAGGGTTGTGGATTACCACTCTCAACGACGGTCTTTTCCGCTACGATCTTCAAACCAGGGAGATTCGTTCCATCGACATCAGCCACCTGATTCCGGACAAGGAAGTCGGTTACATCCGCGCATCCAAAGTCTACTGCGAGCCGGACGGAGACCTATGGTTCGTTTTCACGGACAAAATACGCGTTATCCGCTGCCAATGGGATGGGAAACAGCTGATTCCCCAGGACCGGGTATATGCACCCAGTCCCCTGTCCCTGACCACAGACGACCAGGGGTTCCTCTGGATAGGGGGTTTCAGCGGAGAGCTGATCCGTTACGACAAGAGGGACGGAAGCCGGAAGACGGTTCCCGTGGTCAAACCCGGAGAATGGACTTTCGTGACTGACTTGCTGATGGAAGAAGCCGGCAAACTGCTGGTCCCCCGCTTTGGGATGCCACCGGCCGTCGTCAACACCTATACCCTGGAATATACTGACAGAGACGTATCCATCTCGGACAAAAAGGCCACGATCCGCCGCTCCGTGGTGATTCCCAACCGCATCCTCAAAGACAGCGGTGGAAATATCTGGGTAGGCACCCTGGCCAATGGGCTCCTGCTGGACGAAAAGGGAAAAGGCCGGATGCGCGCCGTAGAAGGCCTGCCCTGCCCGGATGTATGCTCCATAGAAGAAGACCGCCAGGGCAATATCTGGGTATCCACGATGAACGGCCTGGCCAAATACGATCGTACAATAGGCCATTTCGTCTCTTATATGGAGGCCGACGGCATAGCGGGAGACCAGTTCAACGACCGGGCCTCCTGTGTCCTTCCGGACGGGACCCTGCTGTTCGGAGGAACAGACGGCCTCACCTGCTTCAATCCGCTGGACGCCCCAGCCAAGCGCACGGTCCCTCTGGTTTTTGAGAGCCTGAGTATCCACAACAACCTGGTAGCTCCTTCCAAGAACGGCCCTATGGACCAGATCCTCTCCGAAAAGCCGCTCATCACCATTCTTCCAGAACACAACGCTTTCAGCATCTCCTTCACCGCCCTGGACTATGCCCAGTACGAGCGCATCCGCTATGCCTACAAGATGGAAGGCCTGGACAAGGACTGGGTGAAGATCAACACCCGCCACGATGCTTACTTCGCCCATCTTCCGGCCGGCAGCTACCGGCTCCGCGTACGCATAGCCAACGGCAGCCACACCGTCACAGAGACAGAGGAATCCATTCCTATCAAGGTACTGCCGCCCTGGTATGCCACGATTTGGGCCATCCTGCTCTGGATTTCGCTGGGAGCGCTGCTTCTGGGCATAGCCTTTACTTACTACCGCCACATCCGCCGCGTACGCAAAGAAGCCGCCCGCCACATCTGGCAGGTGCGCCGGGAGCGAGAGAAGGCCGAAGAAGCGGAAAAAGCGGAAAAGGAGCTGAACAAGATCCAGCAAAACTACTTTGCCAACGTGGCCCATGAGTTCCGTACTCCCCTCACCATGATTGCCGGCCCCGCCCAGCAGCTTTCCACATCGGCAGGTATCCAGGGAACGGACCGCCAGCTGGTGGACATCATCCGCCGCAACACCACCTGGATGCTCTCGCTGGTGAACCAGTTGCTGGATTTCAACCGCATCAGCAATAGCAAACTGCAACTGAAGGTGGCCAAGATGGATCTGGCAGAGCCTTTGAGAGACACGGCCAGCCTGTTCCGTTTCAACGCCACCTCCAAGGGGATAGAGCTCAACACCGTGGGCCTGGAAGAGCCCTTCACCATGTGGGTGGATGCCGACAAGGTGCAGAAGGTAGTGATGAACCTCCTGTCCAACGCCCTCAAGTTCACTCCTCCGGGAGGTAAGGTAACCCTCAGTTTCGACGTCATTTCCCGCGATGAGGCCGCCGGCCGCTTTCCTCTCACGGAGGCCGACAAGGATGGCCAGTATGCCTGCATCAGCGTAGCAGACAACGGCGCCGGTATTTCGGAAGACCAGCTGGAAAAGATTTTCGAACGTTTTTACCAGTCGGAACCCGGAAAGAAAGTAACCGGCTCCGGTATCGGCCTTTATTATGCCCGTGCTCTCTGCACCCTGCACCACGGATATATCAAGGCCTTCAATCGGGAGGAAGGCGGAGCGCTTATGAGCCTCATCCTGCCAGTCAGCGCCAGTTCCTACACGGAAGAGGAGCGCACGGATCTGACCCCTCAGCTGCCCAGCCACGCCCTCGCGGAATCCATCACCGAGGACCAGCCGGAGCAGGAGAGTTCCAAGCGTCACATCGCCATCATCGACGACGACATCGACATAGCCAACTACCTCAAGGTTATGCTCAAGCCGCAGTACCGGATATCCCTGTTCTTCGACGCTGCCAGCGCCCTCAAGGGAATGGCCGAAGATACACCGGACCTGATTATCTCAGACGTAGTGATGCCGGGAATGGACGGCTATGAGCTCTGCTCCCGCATCAAGGGAGACCTCCAGCTGAGCCACATCCCCGTGGTGCTGGTCACCGCCAAGGTGGCGGTGGAAAGCCAGGTGGAGGGCCTGGACAAGGGGGCCGATGCCTATGTCACCAAACCCTTCCAGCCCGCGTACCTGATGGCCCTGGTCAAGTCCCTGCTGGAAAACCGTGAGAAACTGCACCGCCAGCTGGGCAGCGCCACCTCTACCGAAGACATAGCCCCCGAGGCCCTGTCCCCGCGCGACGCCGCCTTCATGAAGGAGCTGTACGAGCTAATGGAGAAAGAACTGGCCAATGCCGACCTGGACATTGTGCGCATGACCGAGATGATGAAAATATCCCGCACCAAGTTCTATTATAAGGTAAAGGGCCTCACAGGAGACAATCCATCTGTCTTTTTCAAGCGCTACAAACTCAACCGCGCAGCCGACCTCCTCAAGGAGGGGAAATACAACATGTCGGAGATTGCCTGGATGACGGGATTCAACACCCTCTCCCACTTCTCCACTTCCTTCAAGAAACAATTTGGTGTTCCTCCTTCTGAATATGCAGGGTAAGGGATTTTTTTCGTACCTTTGCACTTATGAGTAATACCTATGCCGTTCTGAAAGACCTCCTGTACTCCCTGGGAAGAAAAATCAAGGAGTCGCTCGTTTCCGTGTTGCCGGTGAGCCTCATTGTCCTGGCGCTTTCCCTCACCCCCTGGGTGGACATCTCCGGCAAGGAACTCAGCACTTTCGGAGTGGCTACGCTCCTGCTCATTCTGGGAATCGGCCTGTTCAACCTGGGGGCCGACATGGCCATGACCCCCATGGGACAGTATATCGGAGAAGGGCTCACCTCTTCCAAGAAGATGGGCCTGCTGCTGTCGGTGGCCTTTGTGATGGGCCTGCTCATCACCATTGCCGAACCGGACCTGGCCGTGCTGGCCTCGCAGGTAAGCGCCGTCATGAACGGGACCGTGCTCATTGTCACGGTGGGCATAGGCGTAGGTATCATGCTCCTGATTGGAGTCATCAAAATCCTCTTCCACCACGACCTCACCAGCATCCTGATGTTCTTTTACATGATGATGTTCTGCCTGGCGGCCCTGCTGCTGGATACGGACAACAACTGGCCCCTGGTGTCCATGTGCTTTGACTCGGGCGGCGTCACCACCGGTCCCATCACCGTGCCCTTCATCATGGCCCTGGGCGTGGGCATCGCCCTCACGGTGGGCGGCCGCAATGCCAGCGAGAACAGCTTCGGCCTCATCGCCCTGTGCTCGGTGGGCCCCATCGTGGCCGTGCTGGTGCTCTCCATCCTGTCCAAGGGCAGCCTGGATTTCAACATTCCGGACTATTCCATGGACAGCATCCTGGCCGAAGGAATGGGGCACGTCCTTCTGGACTCCATGCTGGATGTGACCAAGTCGCTGGTTTTCATTATCCTCTTCTTTTTTGTGCTGCAGTTCACCGTCCTGAAGCTGCCCCGCACCAAAATTTTTCAGATTCTCTTCGGCATCCTCTATACTTTTGTGGGCCTGGTCCTTTTCCTGGCGGCGGTAGAAATGGCTTTCATGCCCATCGGCTTCAAGATCGGCTCCCAGCTGGCGGCCCAGCAGCCGGCCATCATCATCGGCCTGGCCTTTGTGATTGGCATGGTGGTGGTCCTGGCCGAGCCGGCCGTGCACGTGCTTAACACGCAGGTGCAGGACATTACCGGCGGAGAGGTTTCCAAGAGGCAGATGATGATGGCCCTGTCCATCGGCGTAGGCGTTTCCATCGGCCTGTCCGTAATCCGGGTATATTTCGACTTTTCCATCCTGTATTATCTTATCCCGGGGTACCTCCTGTCCCTGGGGCTGTCCTTCTTCGTTCCCAAGCTTTATACGGCCATCGCTTTCGACTCCGGCGGCGTGGCCAGCGGTCCGCTTACTTCCAGCTTCATCCTGCCCTTGGTGGTGGGCGCCTGCGTAACCATGCACGGAGAATCCCGCGTGCTGGAGCTGGCTTTCGGCGTGGTGGCCATGGTGGCCATGACTCCCCTTATCACCATCCAGAGCCTGGGCTTCAACTCTGTCCTGAGCACCCGCCGCCGCCGCAAAGCCGCCATGCGCCGCATCCTGGCATCGACGGAGGAAGACCCCATCATCTATTTTGAATAACCTATGCCTGACAAGAAAAACATAGCACCCGTCAAACTGGAACTCCTGTTTGCCATTGTCCACAACAACAAGCAGGCTTATTTTTCCAGCCTCATCCAGTCCCAGCAGGCCAACCTGCAGCTTACGTTTCCCTGCAAGGGAACCACCCATTTCATCCTGAACTACTTAGGCCTGGCCGACCGCCCCAAGACCCTGGTCATGAGCGTTGTGCGCTCAGATGAAGCCGGAGGAATCATCTCCCTCCTCCACGAGCACTTCCTCAAGGGCGGAGACTACAAAGGCGTGGCCTTCACGGTCCCCTTCTCCAGCATGATAGGCACCCTGGCCTACGGTTTCCTCAGCAACGAAAAACAAGTAATAAACAACGTATAAGAGTTATGGCCGAAAAGAAATTCGAACTGGTTGTCTGCATTGTGAACGCAGGTTATTCGGAAAACGTGATGAAAGCAGCCCGGTCGGCCGGAGCACGGGGCGGCAGCATTATCCGCGGCCGCGGTAGCGCCAACCCGGAGTCCGAAGAATTCTTCGGCGTCACCATCCAGCCGGACAAGGAGATTGTGCTGGTTCTGGTATCGGCCGATATCAAAGACGCCGTCCTCAAGACCATCTACAAGAACGCCGGCCTCTCCACGGAAGGCGCGGGCATTGTCTTCTCCCTCCCCGTCTCCCGCACCACCTTTGACCTGTAAAAGGCTTGACAACTAAATAGCTGACTCACAGCATCTTATAATAAACTTCTCGTTCGAAATTCGAACGAGAAGTTTATTGTAACGGCATGTATATCAATTACTTAGCTGTCAAGCTAAATGAAGATATATTTGCAGATGAACAGCGCGGCCAGAATCCACATGGTAATGGAGATGTCCTTGAAGCGGCCGGCAACGGCGTGACAGCCCACATAGGTGATGACACCCAGGAGGATACCGTCGGAGATGCTGTAGGCCAGCGGCATCATGATAATGGTCACGAAAGCCGGGATGGCCTTGCAATAGTCGTCCCAGTGGATGCGGGTGACGGAATGCATCATCATCACGCCCACGATGATAAGGGCGGGAGCGGTGGCGGCACCGGGGATGGCCAGGAACAGCGGGCTGAAGAACAGGGCCAGGGCGAAGCAGCAGGCCGTAGAGAAGGCCGTGAGGCCGGTACGGCCGCCTTCACCCACGCCGGCGGCGCTTTCCACATAAGTGGTGGTGGTGGAAGTACCCAGGCAGGCGCCGGCAACGGTGCCAATAGAATCGGCCAGGAACATCTGCTCCATGCCGGGAATGTCGTCCCTGCGGTTTCCTTCCGGAACCAGGCCTGCGCCGTGATGCACGCCGATGATGGTGCCCATGGTGTCGAACATGTCAATGAAAAGGAAGGTGAAAACAATCACCAGCATATCCAGGGTGAAGATGTTGTGCCACTCGAACTGGAAGGCGATGGGCTTCACGCTGTCCGGAAGGGCCACAATGCCATTCAGTTTGGTAATGGCCTCTCCGGTAGCCGGATCCTTGATTACCAGACCCAGCAAGGTGGTGGCCAGGATACCCCAGAGCATGCCGCCGCGAACCTTGGCCATCACCAGACCGGCAGTGATGAACAGGCCGATCATGCCCAGCAGGGCCTTCCCTTCGGTGATTTCACCCAGAGAAACCAGGGTGGCGTCGTTGTTCACGATGATACCGGCGTTCTGCAGGCCGATGAAAGCGATGAACAGGCCGATACCCGCGCCGATGGCCTTCTTCAAGGTACCGGGGATGGCATTGAGGAGCCAGGTACGCACCTTGGTGAGGGTAAGGATAATGAAGAGGATACCTTCAATGAGAACGGCCGTGAGGGCGAACTGCCAGCTGTAACCCATGCCCAGGCAGACGGTGTACACGAAGAAGGCGTTCAGGCCCATACCGGGGGCCAGGCCGAAAGGTTTCTTGGCATACAGGGCCATCACCAGGGTACCGATGATGGCGGCCAGGGCGGTGGCGGTAAAGACGGCGCCGCCGGGCATGCCGTCCAGGGCGCTGAAGATACCGGGGTTCACGGCCAGGATATAGGCCATGGTGAGGAAAGTGGTGATGCCGGCCAGAATTTCCGTACGGACATTGTTCACCTTGGAGTCAAAGCCGAAAAGTTTTTCAAAAGCAGGTTTCATGAGATGTTCCTCCTATACCTTAGAATACCCATTTAACTCCGAGGCAGGGACGGGCCCAGAAGCCCTTGGCGCTTCCGAAATCGTAGGAAAGTTCCACCTCGCCGCCAATATTCAGGTTGGGAACACCGAACCACTGGCCCACACTGTACCAGATCTGAGGCTCGGAGAGGAAGACGAAACGGGACTTGCGCCCCTGGCTCCAGTCGCGATAGTCCGCCGCCTTGTCATCCAGGAAAGGATACACGTCATGATCCTGCCACCAGAAGTCGGCAAAGCCGCTGAAACGCAGTCCCTTGGCACCGAACAGATCCTGCAGGCCCCAAACCAGGGTAAGCTGCATGGGAATCTGGCTCTTGTAGCCTTCGGGAAGACCGCGGTAGTCCGTCCACTTGTAGAGCAGTTTCACATTGAGCGTGTTCCGGAAGTCTCTGCTGTGGAAGAAGTAGTCCAGACCTACCAGGAAGGCGTTGTTGATGGAATACTTGTTGTAGATGCCACCATTGTACTCGACATGGGCGCTAAGACCGCCCAACTTGGTGTTCTGCCAGAAATTCAGGCAGCGGGCAATCTCCATGTACGTACCGTTGGGAGAAATAATCCTGTTGTCGATACGGTTG
>Ga0310691_10003338_pt1 | contig 19440 bp, 40 predicted proteins | sample 176DNAGHGlowgp2_FD_203887 | JGI IMG/M metagenome (GOLD analysis project Ga0310691, IMG submission 203887) | Sheep rumen microbial communities from Palmerston North, Manawatu-Wanganui, New Zealand - 1766 DNA GHGlow gp2 (v2) (version 2) | ecosystem: Host-associated > Mammals > Digestive system >...
GTGAAGCCGACCGCCTCACCAAAAATTTTTAACGGGGGGGATGTAATTTTTTTTCACGTCCCCGCCTCGATGATCCTGTCCTTCTTCTTTGAATTGCATATCCGATGAGCAAGTCGCACGTTGTCCCATGAATGCTTTCCGCCTTTTGCTAAAGGTCTTACATGGTCGATGCTCGGATAATTGTTCGCGTTTATTCCTGCGGAATAGTCGCAAGGCTTGCCGCATATCCAGCACTTGCCGTTGTCCCTCTGGTATAGCCCCCGCAGGGTGATTCCTTTATCGATTAAAGCCTCCCGCATTTTTTTAAGGCGGCGGTCTTTTTTGAGGGCATAATGTGCAAGGCTCCCGCACCTCTCGGTGCAGTACTGCTGCCCCCGTCTCCTTGGAATAAACAAAGTGTTGCATCTCGGGCAGATGCTCATGTGTGCCTGCGTCCCCTTTGCGAGTAGCTCATCGACCTTCTTCTGCTGTCTTGCCTGATCGTGCTGCAGCTTCCTGGTCTTTTGTATCTCTTCTCGTTTCTTCCTGTTTCTCTCTATTGTCTCAGCCTTCTGGCATTTCAGGCATTTAGGTTTCCATTTGTCCTTCTTTAAGAATTGCATAGAAGTGTAAGTCTCATTCCCGCACTTCCTGCATCGGATCCATGCCTTCTTGTCGATGGTCTGGTATCCTCTCAAGTATTCAAAGCCCGGCGCAACTTCCCGGACTCTTTCGGTGATCCATTTCTCATCGTGTGCGATAAACTTTCCCATTCTGTACGTCCTCAACCTTTGGCAGGTTATCCGCTCAGGAGCTCACCCTGAGATGCGTCCGGACTGTGGTTTTGCTTTTCGCGGGTTTCAATCTTTTACTAACTGCCCCTTGTCGTCAAAATGAAAGCCTGCAGGTGTTGCTGTGCGTCCTGCATCTTCCTCATGCTGTCGGAAGTGACAATCTCTACAAAGTGAAATTAAATTATCCGGGTTAAGTGTGATATTTGGATCCCATATGTTCTCTTGTGTTAAATGTTTTTTGTGATGCACTTCCTGCATCGGTCTTCCACATTTCTGGCAAGTATAGCGGTCTCGCATCCGTACAAACTCCCGGACCTTTATCCATTCCGGCGAATGGTAAAATGCTTCGCTCCATGGCTGTGCCATCGGTATCCCTCCCCTATAAATGGAGTAGGAGACGGATGCGTTGTCTGCACCCGCCTCCTGATGAAGTAATGGGGTTTTGTCTCACACATCCGTCTCTATTGTATTTCTTTATTGTCTCTTAGTCGAGGGAACAAGTCGAACAAAACGAACGACTTTTAATTCTCGCTCAAGAACCGGCTGAGTGCCATCCTGTGGCTCTCCGGTGATCCTCCCAGGATCTTTGCGATGTCCTTCCATGCCCTGCGCTCTATGCATCTATAATTCAGGAGCACTCTGTAATATGGATCCTCAACTGTGGCGATGTACTGGTAAAGCTCCACCCTCATGCTTTCCGTTTTCTTCTGGATGGCTTCTATGGCTTCGATGCTTCTCTCCGGGATCTGGTCCTTGCCATTTGCCCACATCTTGGCTTCTGCGTCGTAAGCCCACAGCTTGAAAAGGTTTTCTTTTTTCATTCTCCTCCTTCCCTGATCATGGCTCCGCATCTCTTACAATAAAAAGCGCTCTGACCTATTATGCCATTGCACCTCGGGCAGTGATCGAAGTCTGTCCCCTGTATCGTTCCGAGCGGTTCGTCTTCCTGCAGCTCTTCCTCCAGCATCTTGCCTACGTAAGCGGCCAGGTTGTCGTCCCAGGTCTTGGCGTCCATCGGGATCCCGTGCTTCAGGATCCTCTCCTGGATCCTTTTGATTGCTTCCTTCTTCTCCTCCGCTCTCATCCCTGCAGCGCCTCCTTCAAGTATTGATCTAATAATTCAAATATGTTTTTCATCGGGACGTCGTCCTCTCCGTATATCCTTTTTAAGCTCTTTTTCATTCTGTCTGCGTACTCTTCCAGCGCGTCCTTCTTGCCGGCATTGTATGTGTTTTTATAAAGGTTAAGCTCTCCCTCTGTCATGCTTTTTCCTCCCTGTCCGACTTATAAAATGGGCAGTTATATCTAACGATTTGGCCTATTTGGGGCATATAGCCGCATTTTTTATTCGTGCAATTATTACAATCACCGGTTCGAAGTATTTCTCGTAATAGTAGTAAATTATCAAGAATGCTTGCTGTGCTGGAGATTACTTTGTTTAATTCGTTTGCCATGCCTTCTCCTTCCTGGGCGGCCATCGCTGACCGCCCTTGTGTGCAGCAACGCCCTGTTTGTGTGTGATATAATATTTTGATTTTCTGCGTTAGACGGGCGATGCTTTTATTTCTCATCCTTTCCGGGTTGGGTTCTTAGTTTGTGCCGTTCAGGATCCTCTCGGCTTTCCTCATGCAGTTATAATCGCAAAAATAATTATATGCTGCCTGGTTCCTGATCTTCTTCTTGTATGCCCAGCCTTTGCATCCGTAAAGCGTGAACTTCTTGTTGCATACCGGGCATATATAGTATTCTATGTCGTGTTCTTCAAACGGTTTGTTTGCTTTCCCCAGCCTCTTCCTGATTTTTTCTTCTTCCGAGCCTGGCTCCCTCCGATCTGAACTTTTCAGCTCTCTTGTATAGCCTGGCGGAGTATTTGCTGTCGGTCAGCTCATAAGCCTTGCAGATTTGCGGGATGGTGCGTTCTGCTGCGATGTATTCCTGCAAAAGCTCATCCGTAATCTTTTTGTATCTGGCCTCGGCTGCTTCGTCTGGATCTTCGTATCTGACCGGCTTCACTTCTTCTGCTTCTTTGTCTATAAATCTTTTTATATCCTCCGCCGGAGCTGTCACATTTACTGTCAATGTTTCCGGTGCCGGTTCTTCCTTCTTCGGATGGAACATCTCCATGCTTAAGTCGTGCATCTGCTTCATTTTATCTTTTGGCAGTCGTCCCGATCTAAAAAGCTCTAATTGCCCCGGTGTCTCTGTCGTGCTCATGTCAATCATCAAATAATTTAAACCGTCCTTGTTGGTCTTCTTGACCTTCTCCTGCGGCACTCCGTACTTCTCGGCCACGATCCTGATTATGTCGTTTAAGTCTAATTCGTATAATACTTTCACGTTTTGATCTCCTTCCATAACTTGATGCGTTCGGGATCTACAGTGTTAATTCTCACCGGAATCCCTAAAAGCTGCGAAATTATGCATTTACCCATAAAAAAGGCTTCGTTTTCTGCTTCAAGCTCTTGTATTATTTTTGCGCCCAGCTCCCACTGGTAATTGCTTTCGTTAAAATTATTATCCAGGCATATTGCTTTAAGCTTTAGCACGGTGCATTTGTCGATGATCTCTTTGGCCTTCATCCTTCTTCGACCTCCTTGAGCTTTTTATCTATCAACGCCAGCAGCTCCTGGCACTGCTCGTGGTGCTCTCTGTACTCTGGAACTGTCGGGCTTGGAATGTCATATCCCCATATCTCCTCGTATATCTCCTTCAGGTCTTCTATGTATTCGTCCATTACCCATACCTCTCTAATATCTTTTCCAAGTATCTCGTAGCTTCGTCTATGCTATAACAAGGACTGCCGCCACCACATGTCCGGCAGCTGTATCCGGCAGATATAAAAACCTTTCCTTCTATGTCCTTTAAATATCCGACAGTAAGCTTTAAGCCTTTACGCTTGTACTCAAATCTTTCATAATCACTTTGAAAGTAATAGCTATCCTTCGGAAGGACTTCCTGAGTAAACTTGATTCCAAGCTTCTGCCCTATTCTCCACACCATTTCTTCTTCCGGCATGTTAGCGAACTCTCCCAGAAAGTCAAATATGCTCAGCTGCTCCGTCATTCCTTATCCTCACTTTCTGCCTTGTATGGTTCGGGTAACGGCATCCATGCTACTATATCCCCATAATTTTCTAATCCATTAGAAAAATATCCATGTTTTCCAACATAACTACTACTCTCTGAACGATAAGTTATTGCACTAATAAATACGCTTCCTTGCTTATTACACCACAAGCATATAATTCCTTTTTGGGGAGCATCTTCTGTAACAGGAATCCACCCTGTTTGTGCTAATATGTCTACCCACTCCCTCAATGTCTTGCCCTTATAGATATATCCATCAAGTGCTTCTTCTGCTATCTTTTTACCCAGTTCTTCGTATGTTGGAAGTTTAGCCATTTTCCTCTACCTCCTGCATCCTTGCTCCGCAGTTAGGGCAATACTTGAAAAACTGTGTTTCGTTGTCTAACATGCTATACTTTGCAAGGCACTCCGAACATGCTATATCATCCATAAAATACGGAGTGTACTCATCAACGCCTAAACCTCTTTTATTCAGTTCTTCATAGTATGTTTTGGCATCTCCTATCCACTCCCCTGTCTTTTCCTCTGGTGTGACGGAGGATAAAGAGTTCAAGAAGTCTATAACTTTCCAGTCTATATCTGCATCTCCAAAATATGCCTTGTCATCAATTCCGAAAACAATTTTATTAATTGCTTTTTGCCTATCTATTAATCCTTCCATCATGCCCTCCCATAACAAAAATGCTCACCGTTTATTGGATCTATCCAGTCTCCCCATCCCTGCTTAAAGGTCGCCTGGAAAACAACATCATAAGGAACATCCGGTGTACCGTTCCGATATATGTCTCTTGCCATCTCGTAGCACTCGGCAGGTATCTCCTTGGTAAAGAACTTGCTTGTGGTGCTGTACTGGATCGGGTTCTTCTGATAAAGAACGTCCTTTACCGTATTGGGCCATACCTTAGACTTCACCCTGTTCATGACTACGGCTCCGGTGTAATATGCCGCCAGGTGCTCCTTGTCGGTGTGCCAGTTCTCCCAGTATATGACCTCTGCTAAAAGGTTGACCTCTTCCTTCCGGTGCTCCCATGCTGCTATCAATCGGTCCAGCATGATCTTATGTTCTCTTACCATGGTCTCTACCGTCTCCTCGAAGGTCAGCTCCGGTCTCTTGGTCTTTGCCTTCGTCTGGATCACCGGCAGCAGGATCAGGAACATAATGCAGATAATAATCACTCTTCTCATGCTTCCCCCGTCTTTACAAGTATATACATGTTATAATGTGTCGGATCTCCGTACATATTGACTGTCTTTACTCGTTCCTTCCTGAAGCTGAAGCCTCTGTCCTTCAATTCGCTTATTCTGGTTGCCAGCTGTGTACAGCCTATATCCTTGTAAGCCTTATATGATGTAATGTGTCCATGCTCCATAATATATTGGAGCACTCTATCCCTCTGTGTGATCTTCTTTGCCATCTTCGGCTCCTTTCTGGCCTATAAGCCCCAGCTCTTTGAACAGCTCCGAGCGGTTCTCCCTTGCTTCCTTAGTCCTGACTGCTATCTCAGGAAGGTGCATGGGAACGCACATCTTATCCAACCTGTCTATTATCCTCTCGTTGAAGTTCAGGTCCTTAATATCGATATTTGATGTAATTAGTGTCATGCGCTTATTCGTCATCCGGTAATCAAGCAGCTTAAAAAGGATATCCTCGAGCCACTCGTTGCCGGTGTTCTTCTGTCCCAGATCGTCAATGACTAAAAACTTGCACTCATATAGCAGCTTCATGGGATTGCGCTTGTATTCATTGAATGAGTTCTTGTCTCCGCTCTGGTTTATGTCTATCAGTTCCGATGCCCTCACGAACCTTGTCTTGATCGCCCTGGTATTCATAAGCTCATTACAGATACAGGATGCTAAGAATGTCTTTCCACACCCTTTAGTCTTTCCGCAGATATAAAGGCCTACGTTCTTATCTTCCCAGATCTCGAACTGGTCTACAAATGACCTTACAGCTCTCTGCTTGTCGAGAGTGTTCTCCACGGTACCGTCATCCCTGACATATACATTCCAGTCAAAGTCTATTAAGCGTTTATCGTAGAAGCTTGTAGGAAGGTCAGCTGACTTTTTGGCTTCTACCGCTCTCCCGACAAGTCCGCCCTGACAGTACGGGCATTTTTTAGATACCCATGTGGTAAAGTCCTCACGATTACCATAGATATTAGGTAATCCATTCTCCCGGCAGTAATCTGACATTTTCTGCTCAAACATATACATTCCTGTGCCGCCACACTTCTCGCAGTTATTAGTTGTCGAGGAAGTGGTCTGTCCAGTGATTGCCGTATTCTGCCCTTTGCTTGGCATCTATCTCATCCTCCTTCTTTTTAGTCTTTGTTTCCCTCTGCTCCCAAGTCCGTACTGCTGCCTTCCAGTCCTTCATTTTGTTCTTGCCTATCATCCAGCCTTTAGACTGATAGAAGGCTATAAAGCTCTCAGGATCTATTCCATTCTTCCGTTCAGAACAATAAGCAGCCACCTCTTCGAGGGAAGGTGGAACGAAGTTCCCTCTCTTTATATTGTTATTCATTGTTAAATCATTATTGTTTAGTGTATCGCCAGTGGTATTATCAGTGGTCTGCTCACTGGTATTATGAGTGGTCTTTTTTTTGGTTTTCACTTCTTGAAATTTGTCCCAATTTACAAGCCTTATGGTGGTATAATCAGTGGTCTTTTTTTCTATCATGCCGGTGGTCTCTAAATCGTGCAAAAAATGGATTACCTTGGTTCTGCTCCATCCCCAGGCATCTGCCAACTTCCTCTGGGATATAGAAACCGTTCCTTTTTCAAATTTATGCGGCCTACCTTTTACCATTTTGACAACATCCTCATGATTAGCCCTAAGCAGAAGATCCATCCAAGCCTGACCTTTTGCAAAGGGCTTGTCTTCCCATACCCAATTTTCTCTGATTGACCGATATGTAGATATCCAACCATTATCACCCATGCCTATACCTCTCTGATCCTTATGTGATGGATGTATAACATCATTTTTCTCTTGATTATGTACTCCTTGGTCCGTGTAACCGGAGACTTGGCATCCTCGACTATGTATTCCCCGGTCTTCGCATCCGTATAGCAGAAGTCAGCATAGTAAGCTACCTCATGTTCGAGGAGCTTGCCGCGTTTGCGACCGCCCCTCGGACCTATGATATCCGGCTCGAACTGTGCAGGAATCAGGATAAACTTTTTCTGCCTTTCCAGGTCTTTTATTACTCCATGAGATTCCCAACACTTAAGTTCGAGCCACCTTCTCGCTTCCTTCTTCGAGTCATATACGGAGCCATCCACCACTACTTTGTGATTGCCATACTTGTTACCGTAATGTCTCCAGGCCATTACTTACCTCCATTTAGCCATTCATCTATTGTCATTTGTGATTCAATCACCTGCGGTTTAACCGACTTTTCAACATATTTCATGATTATCCTCTTTATTTCTTCAATAAACGGGTTAATACTTAAACCTTCAAGCTGGCATATTGTTGTCTCGAACTTAAGTTCTCTTTCAAGCCTATCTAAGAACTCTTTCCGTGCTACAAATGCAAGTTCTATTGGGTTTATCTCTTCTTTCTGGGTTTCTTCTACGATATAATTGCTTACGCTAAGTGCATAACCGTTATTAATGACTTCATCAATGCTGACAACTCTTTCCTTTTGAAGCTCCCGATCTTCAAAAATAATATCTGTTGTATTCTTGGATTTGTTAAAAACAACTATGCAGGTCGCTATTGTAGTATCTACAAAGGTATTACCCGGAATGTGCACCACTCTTTCAATCCAATTATTATTTACCAGCCACTCTCTGATCTTGCCTTCTCTCTGTCCTCGATAAAGGACTCCGGGAAACTCAAGGCAAATAGCTTTGCCGTTGTCTTTCAAATGGTGAAGTATATGCAGCATAAATGCATAATCCGCCTTCCCTGGCGGAGCGGTGCAAGGTGCGTCCCTGAACCGTTCATCCGCCTCGTTCGGTTCCCATTTGATTGAAAACGGTGGATTTGCTACAATAAGGTCAAACTTTAGATTCTTAAAGCCGTCATCCTTCAGCGTGTCCCCTGCATATCCGGTAAAATTCCTTAATCTCTCCTGAGCCTTTTCAAGCTCATCGGGAAAAAGCTCTTGACCGTATTTGGGGATATTGTCATCAAACACCGACAACAAGTTCCCCTGTCCGCAAGTCGGATCATAAATAGCCGTTGGCTGATAATCGACATATCTCTTTAAGGTCTCTGCAAGCTCCGTAGTGGTATAGAAAATGCCGTTCTTTTTGAACTCATTGCGGATATTCCGCATATTTTTTTCCATTAGCTCCCTCCATGCCTTGAACCACCACCGGACGAACGGTGAATCATATTGTGCTGGATGGATTCTACCGAAGGAAATGCAAAAGTTCTTTCTTCCGCAGCTATGGCACTTTCAAGCATTCCCAAAACAAAAGTGCATTGTTCACGGCTCTTATATTTTGCGATTTCCCCTCCGGCTCCATTCCTACCGACTGCCTGAAGTCCGGTTCCGTTACCGGTAACATGAATCCTTGAAATATCGTCAAAATTCCATAAAGCTTGCTTGTTTTGTGTGATAATAACCATCATTTACCTCCGAAGAGTGCGGCAGCAGGATCTTCGGCAGGAGATTCTGCCTTTGCCGGTTCCTGTACAGGCTTGGCCTCGGGTACCGGTACGGTCTCAACCTCTTCAATTTCTACATAATTCTTTGAGCCATCCTCGTTAATAACTGCCATGTCAGCATCTACGGCCTGGATCAGCTCTGTTGAGAGGATACCGTACTTAGAAAGCAGGTGCTTGATAAGTGTCTTTTCTGCCATACCGTCAAAATTGGAGTACCAATATGAGGAATACTTCCACATATCAGCCTGTGGAATCTGCCCTGCCTTGATCTTTTTGTAAGTCTCAAGATCAAATGCCTGGGAATACTGGCTCGCATGTTTCTCCATTTTGCTCTTAGTCCAGTAAACGGACTTCCTGAATCCGTTATTCAGCTCAAAGTATGCCAGATATCCGGATACCGGAAGAGCTTCCCTCTCATCATCATCCTGGATAAACTCAAACATCTGCTTGCCGGTAAACTTATCACGGCCCTTATACTCACCCTCATGGATCACAATGAAGTCTATGTCCTTGTACTGGCCTGTCCTCATTGCGAGCTGCTTGTATCCGTTTGCTCCAAGCTGGAACTGTGCCTCTTTTACACCCTTCTTTTTATTGTTGTAGGGTATGATCCAAAATTGCCCAAGTGCTGCCGAAGGGGAAAGGTTAAGTGATTCTCCGAGTAATGCTGCGGATAATATTGAGGAGTTTGTGCATTCCTGAAGAGTAGGTGTAGCCTGTACTGCTGAAACTACAGAAGTGATAAAGGATGTACCTCTTTTAGATCCTAAAATCGAGTTCACCTGCTGCTTAACTGCGTCCTGATTTAAGTAGGCTGTCATGCCCATTTTCTGATTTGCCTTTGTTAAACTGTTTGATACTGATGCCATTTATTTATCCTCCTTAATCTTTATAGGTCTAAATTCGATTCCGTTTGCGTTAAAGAATGCCTTAAGTGCTGCTGCCTGGGTACTGTTAAGAAGAGCTTCAAACTGTACCCACATCTGAGGTTCTTCGGGCTTCGGATCAGGTGCTACAGGTATCTCGGTCGGATACTCGGTCTTAAGCTCTGCTAATCTCTCTGCGCCCGGCATAGGTACAAGATGCCGTTCTTCTTCCTGCATCTTCTTCTTTGCAGCTTCAATCTCACTCAGCTCCCTAACCTTTGCCAGTGCTCCGGTAACATCAAGTGTCCTCTGGTAGTAGATAACTGCTTCATGGGAATAGCTCGGAAGTCCTGCGAGTGTCTGACAGTTCTTGATGATGTCTTCCTTAGTCTTCAGGAGACTCTCTTCAATCTGCTTCATGGAGACGGTAGCATTGAGCCATCTGGGATCAAATATCTTCTGATCCAACTTCACAAACTCAGGGAAGAGCATATCCTTGAACATGGATTCTATAGCAGCTCTCTTCTCGTCCTGCTTGATGGCTTCGTATTCCTTGATCTGTCTGTCGATCGCAAGCACCGGCCGGTCAATAATGCCGATTATCTCGTCGACCTGCTTCTTAAATCCTTCAAAGGGTTTCATGTATTCCCTCTGCAGTCTCAGGCGCTCGTCGTTGAGTGCCTTCTTCAAGCGGTTAAGGTCTGCCCGGTCTTCCTTCGCCGTCTTGATGTTGTCGTCGGTGTAGACCAGCTTTGTATACTGATCCGTTTTCACCTGCAGCTCGTTCTTCAGTTCCTCAAAATTGAAGCTTATGGCTTCCGGAAGCTGGTAGGAATTAATTTTTAACTCCATCTTTTGTCCTCCTTGGATGTGTGTTTTTATTTATTTCAACTCCGGCAATATTAAAGCCGGAGGGATTTTCTTCTCGACGTGGTTTTCCCAGAAGTCCCGCTCCTTCTCAATCAGGAACTCTATATCTTCCGCCACGTCCGTTCTTTCGATGTGGTAGTCTCTGATTGCGATCCTTTTCTCGCCCTGGCTGTGGTATCTTATATAAGCCCGAAGCTCTACGAACTGCGCCTCTAATACCGCCATATAGTGCAAAGTCTGGCAGAAATAATTCTGCGGGATGTGTCCCTTCCACTTGTCCCAGTCTCGGTCCCTCATGATCTCCGTCGTTTTGATCTCAAGGATCCCGAAGCGTCCGTCTTTATCTGTCAGCCATCCGTCCAGGGAAGCCTGCGCCCAGGGCAGGTCATCGTTCGTCCAGCTGTTGTTTGCCTTGTATTCGACCTTCATCTCCGGGTGGTCTAAAGCGTAAAGCCTGCGGATTGAAGCCTCGGCCTCGTGTCCGAACTTGACGACTTCCTTCTGGGAAATGTCAGGCGGGATGTCTCGTCCTGTCTTGTAGTTGTAAATATCCAGGTTAGTGGTCCACGGGTTAAGTCCCAGAATGGATGCTGCGTCGCTTCCTCCGATGCCCGTCCGGTGCTCAAGCCATCCGCTCCTGCTCCGGTATGTCACCATTTTGATCTTGCTCATTCATCCTCCTCTTTCAGGATCCTCACTAATATGACCGCGGAAACGGAAAAAACCGCCAGCCATTTAAGAATCCTTCCCGCGGACTCTCCCAGGGTGATCTTGTCCTGGTCTACTGCTCCGCAAGTCCCGACCATCATCAAAAGTCCGAGGCCTACTCCGATAAATGCAAAAAGTGCTATTATGTCTTTTAAGGTCATCTTGTCGTCGTCCATGTGCTGTCTCCTTTTTCCTTTGCTAATTTGTCCAGAAATCTGTCAAGTTTTACTAAATCCACGAACCATGCCCCTCGTTCGATTATCTGGTAGAACGGCGAGCCTTCCATGTGGCATAGCTGCTGAATTTGCCAGCGTGAGAAGCCGCGTTCTTTCAGGGATGTGGCTTTTATACAATCTTTTAAAATGTTAGCTTTGACTATGCTTCCCATTGCCCCTCCTTTGTTGCTCTCGATTTACAATTGTGTCGCCTTTAGTTTACAGTCTCGGCAAAAAAAATCCTCTGGATGTCTTCTGCTGTCAATTTATAGCGGAGTGCTATTGCTGCGATCTCGTCCTGCTTGAATTTTGTTTTGCCGTTGATTTTGTCCGAAAGTGTCCCCGGAGCTATGTCAAGGGCTGCTGCGAGGTCTTCCTGGCGGTCTCCGTAACGTATCATTACGGCCTTTAATTCATTTTTACTCATCTTTTCCTCCTTTCTGGCTGTGTTAATTTATGGCTACATTGTAAACCGCAAGTTGTCATTTGTCAATAATTTTTTTTGGTTTTTCAGATATTTTTTTGGTTTTTCGGTTGATTTTTGTCACGCAAGGGGTTATATTATAGTTGCATATTGTCGAAATAGTTTACAGGAGGTGACAAGAATGAGTAAAATAATGGGGCAGCGTATTCACGAAAAGCGCGAAGCTGCCGGCTTAAGTGTCGAAGAATTAGCCGATAAAATCGGGGTATCTCGGCAAACAGTGTATAAATGGGAAAAGGGAATCGTTAAAAATATTGATCGTGACTATATCGGAAAAATGGCGGCTCTTTTCCGATGTGATCCTGAATGGCTGATGCACATGGAAAATTCAAAAGTAACGGTTACTTACTCCGCCGACGGGCGCGAGCCGGTATCTGCTATCGTGTCTAATGAGCCGATTATAGGTCCGGCAAGCAAACGGGCGCAACTTTACAAAGTAGCTCTTGAAGTAAAACCAGAAAACCTGCAAACAGCCATTGAAATTTTAAAATCGTTAATTTAAGAAGGGCGGCTTTCGTGCTAAGTATATAGCTTATTGTTTTGTATATGCTGCGATCGCTTTTGCCGTCTTTATAGGTGCAAAAATTTTATTTACTAAAGACGACGCCCTCGGGCAGTTCCAGGATAGCTTGAAGGCATACTTTTACAATCGAAAATATAATTTTACTTTGGAAGCTTCCGAGGAACTCCTGACGCTTACCCTTTGGGGCTCCGGTGTAACGGGCACCGCAAAAAAAGCCCTTGCCGGTGAAGCTGACGGACTGCAGTCCTGGGAAGAAGAACAGGCCTTCGTCCTGTCTTACTCCGATTATATATATTCCTTGCTCCCTGCTTATGACTTCCCGAAAATGAGCGTTGTCGTTCGTCTCGTGAATGAAAATAACAGGGACCGGGATCTCCTGGTATACAAGGACGGAGCTTTGGTTTATGATGTAGTTCAGGGAGGTGATTGAAATGGCGAAATATACAAAACAAAAAAGCGGCTATTACCGCACTAAAGTCCTTCTTGGTTATGGTCCGGACGGTAAACCAAAATGTAAATACTTAAATGCCCGAAGCATCCGGGAACTGGACGACCTGGTCATGAAAACGAAACAGGAACAGGCGCAGGGGCTTCTCCTGGCTCGTAATGTTACTTTTGGCGATTATGCCTCGAAGTGGCTGGCGGTTTATAAAGCGAATCGCGGCGTTGCCACCCGTGCGATGTATGAAAGCGTATTAAAGAATCATGTTGACCTGCTGGCTCGGGTTCCTTTGAAGGATGTCACCCGTCTTATGATCCAGGGGCAGATCAATGCCCGGGCGGATCGTCCCCGGACCTGCGAAATGATCCTGCTTACCGTCAAGCAAATTTTTAAATCTGCAATTCGTGACGGCGTGGTCCTGCGGAGCCCTTGCGTTGATATAGATCTCCCCAGGCACGTCAAAAACGAAAAGCGGCCGCTTACGGAAGAAGAAAAAAAGGCACTTCGTTCTGCTGTCCTGCTGCCCCAGGAGCGTCTGCTGCTTCTCCTGCTCTACGGTACCGGCTGCAGGCCTGCCGAGGCTTATGCTCTTACAAAGTCGGATTTTGACTTCCGTGCCGGAACTGTTTTTATAAATAAGGCTGTCCAGTTCTCCGGGAACATCCCCGTTTCGGTTTCGTATCCGAAGACCGACTCCTCAATACGCCACGTCGTTGTCTCTGAGGCCGTAATGCGGGGCTTAAAACATTTAGTCGATAAAATCCCCCATGATAATGTTTTGGGCGGCAATACGGGCGAAATAATGCACAAGTGTCAATATGGGACTATCTTTAAGCATATACTTCAAAAGTCCGGCTTGAAGGGTTCCGGGATCACTCAGTATACGTTCCGGCATAATTTCTGCACCGAGTGCAAATATAACGGGCTCTCGCTCAAGGAAACGCAGCACCAGATGGGGCATAAAGATTATAAAATGATCCTGCAAGTCTATGAGCATATAGATAGCTTGAAGGAAAACACCCGGGAAAAAATGGCTAATATGGTTATGTAAAAAGGGCCGCCTTCTGGCGGTCTTTTTTGTGCTACTTTTTGTGCAACTTCTGGAGAAAAAAATAGCCCTTGTGCAACTCGTTTGCAACTCACAAAACTGTTAAAATCTGTCAAAATCTGCTTAAAACTGCAAATAAAAAAATACCCTGAAAGCCTTTAGTTTCCTACACTTTCGGGGTATTTTCTTTTGTTGAGCCACAGGGGATTCGAACCCCTGACAACTTGATTAAAAGTCAAGCTGATATTACGATTTTTCAAGGCTTCCGGCGGTGTCTGTGCCACTTTTGTGCAACTCCTGATCTACTTTTTCCCAGAGCTGGTTTTCAAACAAAACGGGGTTTAATTCCCAGGCGGCTTCCAGCGCCGTCAGCATGTTTTCTCTCATCTTCTGCCTCTTCTTTCGGGGTAGCTGTCATCGTCCATGTAGTCGCTGGAATATCTCCCCATCGTGTCTCTGTTGGCGTATGTGCCGCGACCTCTGGCGTATGACATGCCGTCGTAGTGGTAGCCGTCATCCTCCGCATATCCTTCCATCGCGTCAATGGTTTTTAAACTCTTCAAGGTATGCGCCATCTTGTCCAGGATCTCAAGCGAAGGGCCTGTCAGATCCTTGCGGGAAATTTCATCAATCTCTCGCTCTATTTTCTTCTCAAGTGCTGTATATTTTCCCATGTTCTGTCTCCTTTCATGCGATTCTGTTTATTACAAGGTTTGCGTTTTGTACTTCGATCACAGGTGCGGGTGTCTCGGCAGGATCGTCCTGTCCGCTTACGTATTCAACGGAAAGCGAGAAGCAGCAGCCCTTGGGAACCTTGATGATCGCTGTTGACGTCACGTTGCCGTACTCGTCTACAGCTGCGGGCACGTAAATTGCCCTTGATGTAAGTCTGGGTTCTCCGTTGACTGTTATTGCCACCGCTATGGGGCCGACCGTTCCGTCTTCCGGGATGGCAATATTGCCGTTAAATGTCACCTGGTATGTTGCGAAGCACTGTCCGTTAGTGATGCCACGCAGAATAAAAATCCCTGTTTCGTCCTCGTGATAAACATATCCTTTAGTACAAGGGATAGAAGCGTTAAAAATCAAAGGTGCATTAAGTGCTACGTTCTGCACCGGGTTTGCTAAATATTCCGCAGCCATGTCCTTCCCTCCTTTTATGCTCCGCATCCACAGCCGCAGCCAGGTGTCTGGCCGTTGCATGTAAAAATCGGGGTGCGTCCGTAGACGGGCGTTGAAGGAACGGGGCAGCTGTTGAGCCTGTTGTAAAGCTGATCCACTTCGTTGCTGAAGCCCTGCTGTATAAATGCATTCTGTGCGGTCTGGGATTCTCTCAGGGTTGCCATGTTGAGCTGGCTTCTGAGGTTGTCGTTCTCGCGCTTGTAATTGTCAAGCTCTAAGCTGCAGAGTTTGTCAAGGATCGCCTGGGTTCCTCTGGTCTGTGAATCGATAATGTCGCGGGTGTTGTTAGCTTCTGCGACTCTTGTTGCGTTGCCTTCGTTCTGCACGATGTTCTGTGTCTGGCATGTTGCGAGCCTGTTGTCACAGCAGCACTGTGCAAGCTGGCTTGATAAGCCGGTGATTGCCTGGGTGTTCGCTGTCTGTGCTGCGAAGCTTCTCTCAAGGTCTGCGATCTGGTTTCCGTACATCTGGGCCGCTGTTGCGCTCTGTGCTCCTGCGATTGCTGCGTTAACTCCTGCAAAGCCACCGCAGAGTGCTGTCTGTACGTCACCGAATCCACTTGTGATGCTGCTTTGGATGCCCTGAATGTTTCCGTTGATCATCTGGTCGCGGAATCCGCCGTTGATGTTCTGGGAATTGTTAAGCCAGGGGTAAAGTCCGAGGCCGCCATCCATCATTGCCATACCTGCACCGCCGAAGCCGCCAAAGCCGCCCCATCCGTTGTTAAAACAAAGCAATAAAAGGATAAGCCACCAGCCGTCTCCTCCAAAGCCGCCGAAGCCGCCCATATTTCCGCCGCCGTACATCGGTGACACGGGCATTACCATGTTTGTCTGATCTGTTGTCATTGTGTTTTCCTCCTGTAAATTTTTTAAGGTCAGGGGCTGCCACTCCTTCCCTGGCAGTCCGTTTATATAAAGCTTTCCGCTTTATTTCATGAATTGTTTAAGCTGCGGGCTGTTTTTCATCCGCATGGCGTTGTTCAGCTGGTCCTGGCTGATCTGTCCTGAATCAAGCAGGTGCTGCACTATGTCCTGGGGCTTCTGTATGTTCTGCGGAATGTTAAAACGCTGTGAAATGATCGCCATTGGGTTCTGTCTTGCCTGCATTATCATGTTTATAATATTATTCATCGCCCAGCTCCCTTCTTATCTTTCCGACTGCTTCCTTGATGCCGTCTATTTCTGCACACAATGCCTCAAATTCGCCTTTTGTTACATAGTCCGGTAAAATCTCCGACCGCTGTCTCGGAGGGGCTGATTCTGCCCTTCTGGTGTCTTGAGCGGTCTCCTTTGTGAGCTTGTACTTCTCAAAGGTGGGCGTGTCGAACTGTCCGAAGCCCAGGGTTTTCGTGTATATGTAGGGCTGATTTTCGTCCCTGAATGTCACGCTTGCTCCGTGCGCTACTGGGTAAGACTTCGCCTCATCCTCGCTCTGTACGGTTATAAAGCCGCCGTTCTGGACGGTCTGCTGCCCTTGTGTAACGTATCCGGAATAGTTGGGATTGAAGTATCCCGAAAAGTTGGGGTTATAAAATGCCATTGTCCTTCCTCCAGTACATGACCGGGACCTCGTCTCCGCTGTCCCAGGTGTCGTAATAATTGCCATCTTTTACTGCTACAACATGGGAGCCCGTGCCCAGCACGTACGTCCCCGCCGGATGGTCCTCACAAAACTCCCGTATTGTGTAGCAGTCAGGGCAGGTGTCGGGGATGCTTCTCCGTTTGAATCCTGAATCTTTAAGCGCTGCGCTCCATACCGCATCCGCATTCGGGAGGTTTTTCATCCTGTATCCGTAAGCCGTAAGCATTTTATATGCTTCATCCCATGTCAGCCCGTTTGCTAAAGCTATCGCACGGACCGCACAGTCGCCTATTAAGGCCCCTTTGGGGTTTGGGTTGGTGTATTTGTAGGCCATGCGCTTTCTCCTCCCTTTATGGGCTTATTATCGCATAAAAAAAGAACCTCGCCGCATTAAAAATCAGCGAGGTTTCTTCGTGAAAATGTTATGAAAAATTTAAACTGTGAAAAATCATTGTATTTTCTGCGCTTTTAGGTCCCACCACAAGACGTCGTTGTCTGTGATCGCTGCGGTGCAAAATGGAAGCTTTGAGATCAATGTGACGCCGTCTCCGTACTTCAAGCGTGGAACGCTCGGGCTGTTGTCGTCGGTTCTATAATCTGTTACAACATAAAGCTTATCTTTGACCGATATCCTGTCCGGAAGCTCCAGCCACTCCTTGGTCGTGTGGCTCTCCGGTAAGAATGGGCTGTCTGCTAATAGCTTTTTAATAAAATCTATTATGCAGTTAAGCGTCGGATTGAAGGCTTCCGGCGTGGGTGCTTCCTGCTTTCTGGGCTTAGCTTCCGAAACTGCGGTTATCTTTGCCCGGATGCTCTTCATGGTAGATGAGACCGTGCTGTCGCAGATATTTAGCTCCATCGCCAGCTGGTAGTTCGTCATCCCTTTGGCTTTTAGATCAAAACACCGGCGCTCCGTCTCGGTGAAGTTGCACTCCTTCCGGAACCTGTCAAGCTCCGGCTTCGTAAAGTCGCATATCTTCATGGGCTTTTCCTCTCCAGGTCCTCGATCCTGTGGTTGGCGACCTTGATCTGCTCCTCTATGACCGGCACCCTCTTTGCAAAATTGTTATGCTCCCGGACTTCCCTGGTCAGCTCCGTGATCTTTGTATCCGTGACCGCCTGGGCCTGTTTAAGCTCTGCTTTGATGTTTACCTGCTGCAGCTCCATCTGGTGCATCATCTTGTCGTTGTTGCTCCTGTTTGTAATAACGACCGCTATCAATGAGCCCAGCGCTGTCACAAGCGTTCCTATAAATCCCAGCCATTCCATTCCTTAGCCCTCCCAGATAAATCCTAAAGCTTCGCCGGTCTTCTTGCCGACTACTCCGTCAACGGTCAGCCCGTTGTCACTTTGAAAGTTTTTCACGGCCATCTCGGTCTTCTTCCCGAAGTATCCGTCCGCGGTCCCGCAGTTATAATCGAGGCCGTTAAGCTTTATTTGAAGCAGGCCGACGTCGTCTCCGTGCATTATCGGGTTTTTATAGTATAATTCCCTCCGGAGCACCGGTCCTTCCTTCTCGCTCCACCAGTCCGGTCTTGCTGCGAATTGCCAGCCGCGTTCCTTGATCCTGGTCTTGACTACTCCGTAAGCGGTGCCCCTGGCTTCTATTGCCCACTCGCTGTCTATTGCATAGCCGATGTGCGTTTTCTTTTCTGCGGTGCCGTGGAATAAGAAGTCGCCCTTTTTTACCTTGGAGACCTTTAGCTTGTCCGGGATGGCTCTGTATATGCCATCCGCGGTCAAGTCGTATTTAAAAAGATTGTGTTTAAGGGCGTAGGCCATGAAAAGGCCGGAGCAGTCGTATTCCTCCAGGGTGTTGATGTCGGTTCCTGCTGTCAATTTTTTATTTAGCAAAGTCAAAATATTATTAACAAGCCCGATCTTGTACTCCTCCCTGGCGCAGATCTTCGGCAGGACGTCCACGAACTTCCCGCCCTGGCCTCCTAAGACGTACATGTTGCCCAGCTTCTCGAACAAGTAGTCTATAAATTCATTTAAGTCCGCCATCCTGCTCCTCCTTTATTTCTTCCTCCTTCTCCTTCTTCCCCACCTGGGTTCCGAAATAGAAGGAAATCACCATCGTAAAAATCGGCATGAACTGCTCCGTGGAAATCTTCCCGGCGAGTGACAAATAGCTAAATACGCCGGTCAATACAAATGTTACAATGCTTTTTACGTCTATAAGCTTTGCCAGTTTCTTCAGCATGTCGGTCCCCCCTTTTTTTAATTATAGATACCTCCAGCAGCCGCTCCTGTTGTATAGGTATACTCTCCAGCCTCCAGGTAAATCAGAGCTGTGTTTGCTCCACCATCCGCTGAATAAACGGTATATAAGAGCGACGAGTCGGATGTTAATATTGATATTTTGCCTGAAGCGTTGACTCTTAACCTGTAAAACTTTGATGTTGTGATTGTAAAAGGCTCCGTTGTCTTGTTTGCATAAAGAGAGATTGCCATCGAATTATTATCCATCCTCGGTGCCGGTATTGCCACGCACTGCTGCCAGTATGTTGTATTTGTCGGCACGGTATTTGCCGGGACTGCCTGTACTGCAAGATAAAAGCCATTGTTATAGCTTACCGCATCCAGCACCTCATAAGTATTTGAACTATTCCAGTTTCCTCTCGCCCTCATTCCTACTTTTCCCAGATCTGTTGCCATGTGTTCTTCCTCCTTTAATTAAGCATCAAATGTCCGTCACTCAGGCTGAATGTGATCGTCCCCTGTGGTGCGGCATTATAATATAAATGTCCTGTGCTTCCGTTATATGAAAAAGTACCGATTCCCATTGCGTTTACAAATTTTGTATAAAGCTCCGCCGAGCTCTGGGCGTCGCTGTCGGCTCTGGTGGCATACCACTTGGCATTGTTTGCGTGCTGTGGTGCCTGGCTGTCGACCGGCACTCCGTTCTTCGTTCCTACTGCCCACGCTTCGCTGTCCTCACTGTAGTCCTGCAGGGTGGTCCATATCTGCTCTATTGTGTCGGAGTAGCTGCTGGCGTGCTCGTTCAAGCCGTCCAGGGTGTCCGCATCGAC
>Ga0310691_10003340_pt1 | contig 19429 bp, 24 predicted proteins | sample 176DNAGHGlowgp2_FD_203887 | JGI IMG/M metagenome (GOLD analysis project Ga0310691, IMG submission 203887) | Sheep rumen microbial communities from Palmerston North, Manawatu-Wanganui, New Zealand - 1766 DNA GHGlow gp2 (v2) (version 2) | ecosystem: Host-associated > Mammals > Digestive system >...
ATGAGTGTTCTTATTAGCTTCGCGGCCTTTATCGCTAATACTTAATATCGCCGCCGGGGTTTTACTTAGTTTATCCTCTTCTCGTTTCGTTTCTCTCTCTCCACTATGATAACTTAAGTTATTCTGTACTTCGGTTATTCGCTCGATTCTCTCTATTTTCACGTCCCGCTCACTCTCCGCTTCGCTTCGTAGGACTCGCCTTCGGCCCGTCGCTCTTCTACTTCTTCTCCGATTCTTAATGTATCGAGATATTTCTTAACCATTAAGAATTCTTCGTCCGTTACGTAGATAGAACGAGTCCGGCGCCGCTTAATTCTTCCGATTGCCATTTTTCTTTTCAACCCTTTCTATTAGAAAAGTTTAATAGATTTTTCTAATAGAGTTTATTATAGATGGCGGCGTTCGTCTTGTCAAGAGTTATAAATATTATTATCTTCTCGTAAACAATAAAACTGTATATACTGTATTTAGTTAAAAGTTAAGATTATGTTATAATCTCTTTACGAGACCGATATATAAAGGATTGTGACATATTCGAGGATTAAGAAGACTTAATTTAGAAAAACGAGAGTGTTTAATGCATAATTGGGGTGCTGTAACTGTATACCCCACCCCCTACCCCCTATAATCCCCCTGAGATATTTCTCGATAGTATCTGCCTTTCGTCTTCCCGCGCAGGTGATTGAAGCTGTCGCTCGAGACCCGGAATACTCTCGATTGATTCGACGCTATAACCAAAAAAATCCGTGGCTACTACCACGGAGAATCAATCGAGTTAGTACACGCGGCTCGACCCGAGAGGGTGAATGAATCCGGTGACGGCGAAGCCGGCAGCGCCCCGATACCCTATAATCCTCTCTATAGAATATAGAAGAGTACACACTTTACTAAGGTACTAGAGTTTCAGTACAAGTTTTTATTATATAAATAATCCTCTAGCCATTGATATTAAAAGGTTTATTACTATAAAAGTTTTTGTGGAAATGTGTTTTCGGTACGGTAGAAATATATCGTTAACAACTTGTGTTAAGTATGTCTTATACACGTTTTTATTGCCAAGAACCAGACATTAATAACTGTAAATATGCTAAAAATGACCTTAAATGACTCAAAAACATTTTGAATATCTCCAAGAACCAGTTACTTAAGTAAAACTACACTATGATTTAATTATTTCACAGATACGTTAAGAAACTATAATATTATTGCTTCTTTTACGAGATATTCTAAAACCTTATATATAATCGCCCCGCGTTAATTCTCTCTATATATTCTATATATAAAATATAACGCTTTTCCCAACTGCTTTAATAAAGCTCCCTAATAGAACTGGGGCCACTATTTCTACTTTATCGTATAAATAGAAGAAAGCCTTTTCTTTATGGCTATTCTTTTTTACTATGACAATATAGTATTTGTCTCGTAAGAAGAAAGTGTTTCTCATCTTCTTTACTTATGTTCATATAGTATTCACGTGATTCAATTGCTTGTACTATGCCACCCTGATTCATATCTTCAATACTACCTTTACATGCATCGTATAGCATCATGAGCCCGGCAATTATTGCATCTATCGTAAAGGGACATCTACGTTGATTCGATAATGACTGTTTAAGTAATTCATTCTCCTTTACGAGATTATTAATCTTTGATTCAAGTTCTACGCCCTTCCCCTTCAAAGGTTTTTCCTTTTTCACTTGTGTTTCCTTCCCGATGCTGTTATAATCTTTTATGAGAGAACGAATAGCACGGCCACTTAAGTTATTTAAATCCTGGCTATTATTCTTAACGAACTCGATGAAGGAATCTTCCTCTCCTTCTCGTAAAGATAGTAATTCTCTCAGTTGATTAAAAGATAAATCTTTAAAAGTGTCGGCGCCGACACTTTTCGATGTAAATCTTTCGTAAACCTGTACGATAAAACGGGCAGACCTATATTTAATATCGTTCTCTTCGAGCCATTTCTTATATTCTCCATGCTTCATATGGCTCTTAAGATACGCAAAGTGTTCACCTGCTTGTTTATACGAATCTGATGATTTCTTACCGTATTCGACTCCGTCGTTATAACAATCGAGAGCCATACGTTGCTCCGTTTCGATTATATTCGTATTCTTAATCATTGTTTCTACCTGTATCACTTAAGGTTCCTCCTCTTTTGTGAAATGACACGACGTCGGGTCGTTTGTTCGTCTAATACTATATTACTAAATTTAGTTATGTATATAACAAACATTAACTAAAATATTTTTTATAAAAGGAGAAATGCATCTTGGCACGAGACGGAAGATATGCTCGCAGTTTTTACGTTAACGACGAAGAGTGCGAAATAATAAAGCAATGGCTAAAAGAATTAAGAGGTGGCGGTCTCTCGAAAGATTCTTCTCCTTTACGAGACATAGAAAAAAGATTATCCGCGCTCGAAGCTAGACTCGATAACGATAAGTTGATTCTTAAATAGAGGAGTGAGTAAAAACATGACTATTTACTACGGAGACGACGAAAGAATAGTACTGCCTCATGTATTCACCGGTTTAACCGATAATAACGGTAATCGGCTTTACGAAAACGATACGGTTATCTCCGGTTACGGTACTCCTGGTATTAAAGCTGTGATAACCTGGGATAATTCTATAGCCGGTTTTAGTCTTAAATGGCTCTCTAACGTTAGAGTCGACGGCCCGCTCGCTTATGCCGTTAAAGTGGGTAATCTCGTAAAGAGTCTATAGCATTCGCGCTCGTTTACGACCTGGTTTTAAAATAAAAAGCTGTAAGCAAGGTAATGCCCTACTTACAGCTTTTTCGTTTCTTCTCCCCCTGTTCGAAGGAAAAAGCGCTCGCTCTGCGCCCTTCCCCCGTTCGCTCCGCTCACTGTCGCGTACTTCGTACGCTCCCCCTCTCTTTAAGCAGGGACGCTTATTCTATCGGGGTGTTAACGGGGGACTTTATATTATATTTCCACCAGGTTTTCTTACCTTGATAGAAGTAGAGCACCCCGTTTTCGAAAACCAATTTATCGGCGGGTACGGGAATCTCGATTGTCTCCTGGTGATTGCTCGTAACGAGTACTAGATTCTTAACCGTGCACGTAGACATGAGACATGCACTGAAATCTATTGCATCATGAGGGTCGGCAAAGCGACCGGTAGTTATCTTCATGTGAATTCCTCCCTTACTTAATGAATCTCTTTACGAGAAACGCTGCGTTGCGAAGGTCGCTAATCGTACGACGGCGCTCCCACTGTTTCTTCTTCTCGTCGCGTGTAATAGCCTCGGTATGGTTTTCCTTAATGCTAACAACGTTAGCTACTGCTAAACCTACGTCGATAATCGTATTCAAAAGACCCATGATTAATCTCTCCCTCTTTTAATTTAATTAACGATAAAAGAAGCCGCCGAGATAACCCGACGGCTTATTACGAATAATGCCCATAGAGGAGCCGGAGCTATCCTCAGCAGTTCCCCTACGTATCTATTTATTACCTAGAAAATACTACGTATTTTTTATGCATAAACGTACCACGGAGTACTGAAGTCCGCGATGTTCTTCTTAGCCCACGCCACGAGCTCCCTGAGTTTTCTATAAGCTCTTTCTCTTTGCTCATGAGAGTCGCCGATTTCGACCTGGTTATTTAACCATTTGATTCTATCGTATACTCTCTGCTTACGAGTATTTTCCTGGACCATGCTCTTAAACATGATTATATTCCTCCTCTCGTAAAAAATAGAATCTCTATTTTTTATAATTCCTCTTAATAATGTTAAGATGAGTACGAACGAAGTGAGTGCCCCGACGAAAGTCGGGTCTTGATATCAGAATGACGTCATATTAAAAAATAATACTTGACTCATTGTGACGTCAAGTGATATTATATTCCGTAAAGGAAGTGATATCGATGTCAGTTAAAAGTTCAGTATCTGTAAGACTTAACGATGACGTCAAAAAGATGCTTGACGTCAAAAGAGGAAATCAGTCTATATCTGATTACGTGACGTCACTAATCATGAATGACCAAGTAGAATCAAGGGGTAAGAGTGACGTTGACGTCGAAAGTGATATCAATAACGTAATGAGTGATATTAGTGATATCAAAAGTGACGTCAGAAAGTTATTGAGTCAATTTGACGTCAGTAAAATTGGTTCTACTTTAGCGAAACAAATTAAGTTAGGGTTAATTATGTATGGTTACGAGAGAGATAAACGGTTGGCAGATAAATCTAAGGGTGATGAAGAGCATTGGGCGAAGTGGATACAAAAAATGAGTTCATATCCTCAAGATGAGGAAAAGATAGAATCTCTTATCGATAAATTATATATAAAAGAGCTGAAGAAACCTAATCCGTTTTCAAAGATAAAGAAGAAAGCGCCCCCTGCCGAAGGCAGGTCTTAAGAAAAGTTAACCCCTACTACCCGATTTTCGTCGGATAGCAGGGGTTTTCGTTTTCTCAAGCGTACATTTCAGCGCATTGGGCAGGGCTAAGCTCCTCACCCTCCTTAACGTCACCAGCGATGCCGTTTTTTGGGTCGGTAGTCTTAGCCTTTTTCTGAGGTTTCTCGGAGGCAGCTTCTTGTTCCTGACCGAAGTAGGCGGCGATATCTTCATCGCTCAATCCAGCTCTCTTGCAAGTCTCGAGGTCGGCTTCGCCTTTCATGACGATACCGAGAGCGGTAGCGCTCTGAACCATGCCGTCGCCGTAGAGCTTAATATTGCGTCCCTGGCTCTCGATAAACTCGCCGGCTTTCTTGATGCCCCAGCCGGTTTTCTCGATGGCGTAACCGGTGCCCTTGATACCGTAACCGGCACCCTTCTTAGCGGTGATACCTGCTTGCGCTGCAATTTTAGTGAAGTTCATGATGAATACATCCTTTCTTGAATACAAAAATTAATCTCTCGATAATGTTACCGTGGGAACGAACGTAGTGAGTGAGCCCCCGACGAAAGTCGGGTCTCCCGTAAAAATAAGGTAGAGATGGAATTACCCACCTCTACCTATATCTTGCTTATTTTTATGAGCTTAGAATAACGCACCGTCCTTCGCGGTCTCGACTTTGAGAACTTTGGCTACCAACACTCTAGGCAATTGCTCCGCATTGGTCTTGCGAAGCTTTAACGCACTTATAGCCGCATTGGTGCTCTCGGAACCGCTGATGTCTGCCTTCGGATTCGCATCCATAAAGCTGAGCAATTCGCTGGCGGTCGATGCCTTACGCTCGCCGTTAACTTCGTACTTGTAGATACGGTTAACGAATGCACGGGTGCGAGTGTTGCCTTCACGGTCTTTAATCGTCTGCGTAGTCGCGACAAACTCTCCGTTAAGGTAGTTGTTCTCGGTTACGCTTATCTTCAATTCTTCATTGACTGAATCTTTCAGCGTAACCTTGTCGCCGGCGTTAACATTGGCAATACCGTCTCCCGTTAATTCGTAGCGATAGAGAGAACGCGCGTTGACGATGTTGAGGCTGTTCTCTTCAACGGAGAGAAACGCTTCGAGCTGCTCGGAAACGGCGCTAATGGCATCGCTATATTTCTGAGCATCTGCCGATTTCGCCATCCAGTTCAAGTAGAGCTTCTCGTAAGCATCGCCACCGTCTTTTACTTCCTTTACGGCACCCATCAATCTGAGTGCAACTGCCTCAGGGAGTATAAAGGAAACGCGGCCCGTGAACTCGGTTTCGTTTAACTGACCGAGAACTTTCGCAAATCCATTCAATAACGTGATTTGTCCGTTGCTGTCACCGGTAAATTTATCGGTAACCACATGAGCTTCGCCTTTCTTGTTAATGCGCATAGAAGCACGGGCGATAACGGAATCTTTTGCGTTGATGTCGATTATTAAGCTGGAAGTTTTCATTGTAAACCATCCTTTCTGGCTAAAAGCCAAATGCAAGTTAATAATATTCAAGTGGATTTTTATTTAACCACTTAATAATTTTAAAATGGGAGTGAACGAAGTGAGCGACCTCCCCCGAAGGGGTCTCCGAAAACTATAATAATGATTTACCGTAAAAAATAAACGTAGAGACAAAAGTAAGGTCAAGATGATAAATGACTCACCTTAACCCTATCTCTTATCTCTACGTTAAATCTGAGTGTAATTACGGGCTATTCAAAAGACTTAGTTCGATTGTTAAATACGAGTACTGGTTTACCCTGTTTTCTAAGTCTTTCGATATTGTTTCTACTACCGACACTATAGCCATCCCGAAGAACCGAAAATGAATACTAGCTTTTTATTCTGACATATGGTTAATACACTCCTTTATTCACCGCTAATAATTAATCCTAAATAATTCTATCGAGAGAGCGAACGAAGAGAGCGAAAATAAAAAACGATAACTATTATTTCGGCCGCCTAGTTTCCGACATTAAATAATAAGAGTATGTACTCCTTATAGCCCTATAGTATCTTAAGATATTTTAATATTCTTTGATTAATTATGGCTATAGAGTATGGCCCACACCCAGGGTGGGTTTAGTCATCGGGTAAACCCAGTAACATCAAGGCTTCGGGACAATCGGGAGGGTATGAAAATTCGTTCCCGTTTTTGATTTTTTTAACACTAATTCTGTCGAGTACGGGTAAAAATTCGGATACATCTGAGCCATTAGTAGTACCCGGGCAACGAATTATTGTTTCGAGTGTAATACCGAGATTATCTGTTTCGTCTGTGTAGATAATTCTGTCTAACATATTGTTGAGTTTACGAGATAACTCTGTATATTCAGCATCAGGAATTCTATTCGGCGCGATATATTCTTTTTTCTCTCGAGACCAGAAACCTTTTTGATTCCTTTCGAGTCTACGAAGTTCACGTCTTATCTTATTGTTATTTCTATGAATCATGAGTTCCTGTGCCGTAGCTTGAATACCGACTTTATTTTCAGCTCGACGAGCTTCACGATGAAGACGGCATTCTTCGAAAGCTTCGGTATGTTGATATATCGTGTAAATTGATTCTGGAAATAACTCGTACATGGATTGTGAACTAATCTGACGAATTGACATACCGCTGTCAACCCACTTCTTCCAGTTATGACGAACTGCCTTTAGGTCAATCTTATTAAGAGCATATTGTTGTATCCCGATACCCGAATAGTGACGGTATTCACTGTAACCTTCTGCTTCGGCTTCCGATAATCTCGTAATCAAGCCGAGGGTCGTGGCTAATATAGTCCAACGTTGTGCCGTATTCTTACTGCAGTCAAGCATCTTTGCCAATTGTCGCTCACTTAGGCTAAATACAAAACCTTCGGAATTATTCTTCTCTACGAGACCTGCATTATGCATAACCGATAATGCATGGTCCGTAAAAGTTTTCGTCAGGTAAATTAATTGCGCCGGTAATTCTGATTCGAGTTTCTCTAGAGCTTTGTATCTTTGTATCGAAGTTTTCATAAAAAATACCTCCTAAACTTCTTGACAAGTTCGGAGGTAAATGCTACACTGATTCATGTAATGAATACAACGTAGGGATATGTGTGCCGTTGCCTCCGGACATATGTCTCTGGGAGAATCGGTACGGTAATACCGGTTCTCCTTTTCTATTTCTAAAAGTTATATTACCAAAAAAATATTTCATTGTAAATGATAAGAAAAAATAGCAGCCTACTACACTCGATTAAGAGCATAGCAGGCTGTTTTTTAGAGAACGCAGAATCCGTCCGCTGCGATAATGTTCCCCTTGTCGTCGCGAATAGCAGGTCCGGGAATCAATATGTCGTCTCTAGTGCCGAGTACCGCGTCGGCGACTACTTTAGATACGATGTATTTCGTGTTCTCTTTCGGCTCTGGCAGATTCTCGACTGCGCCGAATTCCGAACGGAATACAGGGAATTTCTCTCCCTGATATTCTACGGTGCCAACGTAAACGTTTTTCTGAGTGCAGCGAGCCGGTACCGCTTCCGGTTTAATCGCGACACGGGCGTCGCCGTAACCATTGATAGTGACTATATGTGGGGTTAAGTTGATTAAGTTCATAACGAAACATCCTTTCTCTAATTAATCCAAATTCTTGGCATTGAGCTCCATTAACATTGTAGAAACCTTAATATAGAGAACTTTATCTTTCTCGTAATCGAGAGTATCCAATAAATTCTCTAATCTTTCCATTTGTCTAGCCATTGTCTACACTCCTTTTAAGAATCAAATAACCTCTTAATAATTTTACGATGAGAGCGACCATAGGGAGCGCCCCTCCGCAGGGGTCTTCAAAAAAAGAAGAAATCATCGCTAGAGGCCGGAACTTATCAACAGCCTCTAACGTTGCCGGGTCTATAAGATTTTAACTGACCCCGAGATTTCTTCGCGTTTCGCACTCTTACTCGTATTCAACTACGCAAGTTAATCTGCAAGTGTTACGGTTAAGATAATTGATTTCGATGTACTTCGTGATTTGGCCCCACTTCGCCCACTCAGGAACTTGCATCAATGCCTTTATCTGGCACCCTTTTAACGCGGCGAAAGTATCGTTGCCGGTATACTCTGTAGTCGTGGTGAAGCTCGCTGCTTCGGCATTAGTACCAAGAGAAGCAATAGCAATAGCAGCGGCGATGATTATCTTTTTTAACATGTGAATCACAATCCTTTCTTAATACTGGTAGTTTCTAATCTGGTATTGGAGCTGAGAGATATATTTATTCTGCTCCTCTATAGCTTTATTAACTAACGCTCTGTCGCCATGGGAGCTCTCAAGCTCCCTTAAACGGTCAAACGCTCGACCGATGGCGATTTTTAATTGCAATATGTTCATTTTGATTCACCTCGTAAATGTGAACATCTCATTTTCAATCACAGGGATACCTTCTTTGTTGCCGATGAACCATTTTAATGATTCAAAAGCCTCTGGAATTGAAGAAAATCCACGCTGAATTTCTTCAGTAATCCCGTTGGTAGAGCATCCGACAACCAACTCACCGTTGTCTTCGAATACTCCGAAGAACTGTTTTAATTTCGTCATGATAATCACTCCTTAATTAATTAATCACTCTTAACAATTTTACATTGAGAGCGACCAAAGGGAGCGACTCCCCAACGGGGTCTTCAAAGTAAAAATATCTCGTAAAGGTAGAATATGCTTCTAATCCTTTACGAGATATTTGTTTCAACGATTTTCGAGATACGCGAGATATTCCTTTTCACTCATGATGGTGAACTGACCGTCGATGATAACGTGCACAATTTTCATAACGAACTCCTCCTTAATACTTAGCATGTGCTAAATGCAGTTGCATACCGTTTTTCTGATGTAACTTATCCGTAAGCACGTCGAGTTGTTCAAACGTGCGCGCATATTTCGTCATGTCGAGCTGCTGTGCCGTAACCTCAGCAATAGCTTCACTCGCGCCTTCAGTTGCTCTCTTTACGAGAGTGTTAACAGCGAACATGATTATAGCGAATACAGTAAGAGTAATGATTGCGAATAACATTTAAATCATCCTTTCAGTTTAATTATAATAATCACTTAATAATTTTACAGTGGGAGCGAACATAGTGAGTGACCCCCTTATCTTTTAGATAAGGTCTTGCTACATTCGGCCTCATTATGTTATTATAATCTTGTAAATATAGTAGAAGGGAGAGAAGAAACCATGTTCGAAATAGAACACAATTTGATTATGAAATATACATTGCCAGATATTTGCAATGACATATTGTCGGCGCGAGACTATCTTATTTACGAGATTTTTCAAGAAGAATTAACTTCTCTTGAAGACCTTCCAAATCATGAGCTTGTTTGTATAGCTCAAGCTCTCGCACTGAAATACCTCTATAAAGAAACCGTAAATTCTTTTCCCCAAGAGACTGCCCAAATATATGAGCGTCTATCTCAATCGGACAAATTCCGAGACGGGAACATTCAAGATAGAATTCATCGGTTACTTCAGGAACAGGATTCCAGAAAAGGTACTCACCACGGTCAACGCAGTATTGATACCAATGTTCAAATTCATGATAAATCATAGACTTAAATATAGGTAAACGTGTGTATATCTCATTAAAGACTATTGTTGAGTTCCACCACTGAAAAACGGCACCAATTCTCTTGGTTGACGGTATTACCTCAAACTGGGGAACTTCAATATTCTCAACAAGAGAAAGATGTAAGAGTGTCTGTCTAATCTTGTCTTGAGTCATTAATATCACCTCTCTTAAAAGAGAAACTGCGTGAAGCGCTTCTCCTGCGAAGCAGGTCTCTTCCTTCCGCCGTAAGGCAAGGAAGGTCTGGGCCTTCCTCCGCAGGAGCCGGAGCCCCCCGCAGGGGGAAAGGAGTAAGTATGACTATTGATATTTCATTTGAAGAATGTCAACAAGAACTTAGAGATTATCGGTTAAATGCAAAATTTGCTGATAAATATCGAGCTCTTGATAACCTTGGCTCTCTAAATACTCAAGAGCTTTTAAGCGAAGTACGCCGAATAGAACTCCTGTCTCATGATAAAACACAAGACTGTCTAATGAAACTGAATCAAACAAGCCAGGCCTTTTGCCATTTTCGACAAGCCAAGCATCAATTTCTGCAGGGTTTAAGAGATAAGCTACTCTTCGCATATTATTTCTTGCACAATCTAGTACAACTTGTTCAAGAAATAATAGTTTTTCTTTATTATCTCGTAACTGATACAAATGCCACACTTCATGAAGTATCTTCTTGCGTAAGAGAGATACTGTATTTGTCTTTACTAAATTTACTTCGACATGTTCAAGAACGTGACGAGCATACCAATGACATTCACTGTTTATGAATTGAATCGTGCCTTTAACTTTATATTTTAGACAATAATATATAAAGATGATTTTGCCGATTATCTTTAACATATTAACCTCCTGTGGATATAAAAAGGCAGAGAGAAACTTTCTTCTCTCTGCCTTAAACTATAAATTAGCAGGATACGGTCTTGCCGTCGATGATATCGGCGATAGCACCGTGGAACGCGAACTCTGCTTCGCTCATGTTTTCAATGTCCTCGTCGTTCCATCCGTTGTCCGGTTCCTCTTCGCGCTCGACACTGCAAGCATCGAAAAAGGATACCCCCTCCGTAGAAGGAGCAGTGGCCGTGGTCTCGGAAGCTTTTTTAGTTGGGCCGCAAACATTCATATTGTATTCGCCATTAGAACCGACGACTTTGCACTCGAGCTTGTTCGTCTTGTCATCATAGTAGGCGCGAACAATAGTGCATCCCCCAGGGACTTTTACTTTACATCCGGGATTGGCCTTTTCGTATGCCTTAATTTCGCCCCGAACTGCATCGAGGTCAGCGAGAGCCCCCTCGGCTTCGAGGTCGTCGTCCTCCTCGGTTGTCTCGTCGGCAGTAGGTCCAGGAACCTCCTCCAGTTTTTCCTCCGGAGAAGGCTCTGCCTTAAGGTCATCTTCCTCCTTTTCTTCTATTGCTTTGACCTTGGTAGCAATGGATTTAAGAACCCCATCCGGTTTGGATTTCTCTTCCGGTTTCTCCGGAGAGAGTTCGGGGTCTTGTGGTTGGGGGGCGGGGACTTCAGGTTCGGGAGTGCCTACATCGACGTGAGCGAAGAACCCCTCGTGAACTCCATCGGCAACGATGGAAGTCCACACCTTGAGTCCCCTAGATTTATATCCCGCATTCATACGAGCTCCCAATTCGATAAACGCTGTTCCCAGGGAGCCGTTGTTAACGAACTCCACTTGAGATACGTTAGCCTTTGTGCTCGCAGTAGTCACAATGGCTGCAAGTTCTTTCTTGAAATCGGCATCTGAAAGAACTTCTGTATCGGTGCCGGTTACGAGAACGCGAACACCTTTCTGAACGGGAGCAGGCGCGACGACAAGAGCAGGAGCGGAAGCGATGGTAGGCGCGGCAGTTTTCTTTTCGGCCGTTACTTCCTTGAAGTAGCAGCCTTCTCTGACACCCTTGATGTCGCGAGAAAAGAAGAAAACGGTTGCACCGTACTCCTTTCTTACGAATTCATTGAAAGCAATTTTGGCAATACGCTCATTGCCAATACCTCTTGCCTCGAGGTGCGCGGGGATGTATTTCTTTTTGCCGTTTTTATCGGCAATGGTATACGCACCAAACGCGCGGTAGGTGCGATTGCCATATTTGTTATGGTCAATCACGATAACCGGAGTATTCTCCGGCGTAGCGATAACGATAGTCTTCATGTTTTTCTCCTCTTCAACGTTGTTGTTAGTAGCGGCAGTAGCATTCATTTTGATGTTTTCCATGAGAATCTTCCTTTCTTAATACAAAACAAAACTTAGAACATTTCGTACTGGTCGAAGTAACGAACGGTCCACTTCTTCGGAACGGAAGCAAACTGTTTGGTTTCTTCGACTGGAGCAATAGTGGGCGTGGTGGTTTCGACAGCCGGAGCAATCTCTTCGCCGTAAGCAAGCTTTTCGATTTGGCTCCAAGAAAGAGCACCGTATTTGATGTTCTTAGAAAGAACCAAACCTTTTGCGGCTCTAGCCACTACGGTGTAGAACCATTTAACGGCGTCGAGACCAAAGGTTTCTTCAATAAACACATAGTCCCACTGAGACCCCTGGGACTTGTGGCCCGTAATCGCATAGGCGAATGTGGCAATAATTACTTCACCGTTTACAGTGTAGTATGTTTTGCCATTACGGGTCTGATACTCGTTGAAGAGCCAGCTCATTTCACCGCTTACGCTGTTTACCATACCGAAGCTTGCGTCCAAGAATGCAGGTAATACTACGATATAGCTGTTAGCTTTGCTGTCTTCGAAGAGTTCAATCTGCTCGTTTTTCTGCGGAGTTTTATATACGTAACCTTTAACTCCGTTTAAAACGATTTCTCCAGCATAGTCGCCTAACTTGGTGAATTCTTCGCCATTCGCATACCTTTCGGTATTATTGATGGCGATGAATTTTTCGCCCGAGACCGGCATACCGGAGAAACCAAGAGCAGCGCGAGCCCTTAAATTCGTGGCAACGCGAGTAGCATTCTTGCCCACGATAAAAGTCGCGTCTTTACCCTCGCGAAGTTTCTCGATGTAATTCGAGAAAGCGACTTCGGATTTGACTACCGCCACGTCCTTGCTAGTAACGGCGGGAATGGCTAAATTATTGTTACGAACCGCAGTGGCCAAATCCAAAATACGGCTTCCGTTGGCCTGACGCATGACCTCGGTAAGTTGCGCTTTGAACGCAAACTCTTTGAAGATTTTACGTTGGTTATCCTTACCAACAGACGGCAATTGGCCTGGGTCACCAACGTATAAGACCTTGCACATTGCCTCTTGCGCATATCTTTCAATATCACGCAAAATTTCGTCGTTAGCCATGGAGCTTTCGTCCATAACGATAACTCCATAGTTGAACTCACTCGAGTCACGGCGCTGACGTCTCCAGGTTCCGTCTACAAGTTTCCACTCGTAAAGGAATTTGTGGACTGTCTTAGCATCGATACCGTTCTTGCGCATAACCACGACTGCTTTATTCGTGGGCGCAACGAACTGCACCGGTATACGAGCAGCGGAAAGAGCGGTGGAGACACGAGCGAGTGTGAATGTTTTGCCGGTTCCGGCATATCCAGACAATGACATGCAAAGTTCGTTGCTCTGCATAAACTGAATAAAAGTCTCGACGGCAGCTTTTTGACCTTCGTTAAGGCCTTCGGTGTTAATCACAATGTCCTTTTTCATGGATTTTTCCTCCTTAATAACCTTGTTCGAATCTACAAAAGTCTGAGCGGCAATGAAACTGGAGAAGCTTTTATAGAGTACTCCTTTTGCACCCTTAACAAGGGGTTCGGCAATGGACCAGTCGTCAACGATACCGTTAAAGTTATTGTTTCCGTTTACAATCGCATAATATTTCATTTTAAATTCCTCCCTAATAAAATAGACCTCTCTCATAAAGCATGCTATAATACATTCATACTTTACGAGAGAGGTGATAACATGTTCGAAAATGAATACTTTTCGGGACCGGAGCACGCCAGTGTGTCGCGAATCCCGATAAACAAAAAGATTCGTCAAGCATTCTATGGAACTATTCCAAGTCAAACGCTTGACGAATCAAATCTACTAATTTACGAGCGCCACCACTTGCGTATGCCTCCCGAAGCTGAGACACAGATAGCACTTCGAAGTAATGGTCCGTGCATACGGTGCCAAAATTTTCTTCGAAAGCTCGTGCATCTAATTCGAGAAGAGAATACCGATATACTAGGTATCCTAATTCAGTCTCCTCATGGTCACGATATTCTGGACATTCATTCAAATAGAACTCGTGAAATTCTCGGAGACGTTCATCAGTTTCTGCTTGATGAGCTCGCAAACAGTGACAATACTCATGACAAGTGCATCGAATACCATCAACCATGTTCTCGATGTTGTTTAAATCAAGAACGATATGCAAATCCGGTGTGATAGCACTCTTTGCACTTCTAAAATTTCCATCGAAGAATATATGGCATGAGTAACCATATAAGTTCACGAGGTCTCTCTTTACGAGACTAATAATCCCTCGGAATTCTTCAATGTCTTTCTGAACAATCATATAGCATCACTCCTTAATATAAAAAAACAAAGAGAGCCATGGATTTTACTCCATGACTCTCTCTTTGATTAGAAGTACTTGTTAACGGGCGCCTTGGCAGTAGCAGGCTTTGCAGGAGCTTCTGGTTCGGGAGTGAACCCGATACCATCTACTTCCTCGTCCGTCATGGTGGCCGCGTTCTTAAGGACTACTACGGCTATGTCGCGAACGACATGCTTTTCTTCGTCCTCGTAACGACCGCGCACGACTTCGACCGCGTTGCCTTTGACCCCATTGGCTCCGCCATACAGTCTATTGACAAGACCATTGACTTTACCGTTGATGTTACAACGGAATTTGCCAACTTTCTCGCCATTGACCATAATGGCGTTACCATTAAAAGGCACCAAACGCACTTCGCTCCCTGTTAGACGTGCTAAGATATTATCGAGGTTAGCACTTGTTCCCTCGTCGGCCCCCGTCACGAACAATGTGACATTTACATCAGCCTTGGGGACCTTTACGAGGCTGATAATGTCACAGCACGCATATACACCGTCATCGGTGACACGCAAAACGAATTGACCATTGAGGTCCCTTCCGTCTGTGTGTGCGATAACGATGCCGTTTGCACGGAGCATGCCATCAGTAAGAGTTACTGTAACGCCGTTAAGACCCGCAAGCTCCACGTCGGATAACTCATACCGAAATACGAGTTTATCCATAGTTTCACTTGGAGTCCAAGCGTCATCCCGCATCATGGTCATCGTGTAGATAAACCATTCCTCGGGAAGAGCGGATTGTGCAAAGCTCGAAAGCTTATCCCACTCAACCTTCTGAAGGTTACCCATTACGACCGCGAGAAGGATACGAACGCGAGTGACAGCGTCGTTAATTCCTGCCGATTCGAATAAACGGCGGACATTATTAGTTATGGCACTGTAGCAAACGTTGTTATGTTGCTTTTGTGCCTTAACAAATTCGTCCACTTCGACACTTTTCTTGCCGTAGCGACGTTCGAGCTGCTTACGGAGTATAGCAATATAGTCTGTCATGGACTGCCAAATGCCCCGCTGCATTTCAAGAGCCGGCATTAGAACTTTACCAATAACGCTGCCGTTGACGTCTTTATCTTTTTTGACAGCAGAAATTGCCTTGAGCTCTTCAGCTGGCAATTTCTGCACGGAGACGTTCATGCATAACGTTGCGAGTTCTTCAAGATACTTCGCACTTTCGTGACGAATTTCTTGAAACATATCCGGGCAATCAAACTTTCTGACTACCCCATTGCCGTCCTCGCGCTGGATTTCCTTGCCCTTTTTGTTTACCGCGACGGTAATAAAGGGCTGAACTTTACCGTCCTCGTCGACTCGCTCGGCTAAACTTGCGCCCTCGACCTTGACCACATGGGCACTACGGTCGATTTTTACGGAGAACTCCTTGCGCGAACGCTGAGACACATTCTTCATGTAATCGAAGAATGGTTTCTCGCGCAAGAAGTCCTCCGGCTTCTTAGTCGCGTCAATCGTATATTCTCCGTAAAATCTTTTGATTGCCTCTGCGTCACGGCAAAAGCTCTCAATGTCGGTTAACGGAAGAGCACAGGAAATCTGAGCGGCGCGTGCGAAACACGCTTTGACATCATCAAGTTCCACTTTGACATATTCCATGCCATTGTGGTTCTTGACAATGTTGTCGTATTTTAGCGCTGTCTTATACGTTACGCCTTCGCCGAGTTCGCCAAATACAGTGAGCCAAATGTTGCGTACGTTCATCGCGCAACGGCTCAGTTCTTCGGATAGCGGAGCCTGTTCAGCTTGTGCCACGCTGACGAATCCCGCCTTTTGAAGGCGAATAGCGCCAACGAGTGCGGTATCGAATAAGTTAAAAGTCGAAATTACGGTGCCGACGTTATCGATGCCGAGCGAAATGTAATTCACCCAGGCACCGTAACCTATGAAGCTACCTGGATGGCTGTTGACCATTTCGATAGCATTCTTGAAATTGACGGTCACATCGGCCATCATCTCAGCAGTGAGTAAAGACTTTTGCTGAAACTTTTTAACCATTTTTGCCATGATAAATTCCTCCTATTCATGACATAAATAAAAAATAAAGTTCTTTTTTACGAGAGAAAGAACCAGTAAGAAAACTCCTGATACGTAGCGAATCTAAGATTTAATCGTTCACCGCGTAAAACTTTATACAATCATATTGCATTATCCTTTCTTTCTAATCAAGAACTGTTGTATCAGTCCTTGTCGACGCAAAGCGGCGTCGGTAACACGCAGTCGTCATTCAGACGGAAGTATCCGCGTGCGTGGGTTTTTGGGTAACGGTTGGCAAATCCAAGCTCGAGGAACTCGTACCAGCTGTCACCGTCAAAGTCCCAACCTTCGCCTGCTTTCGCTGCTTCTTCAGTGGACACTACCGAAGTAATACCATGATGCAGTTTACGAGCAAGACGTTTGGTCAACTTAGCCGCTTTTTTATCCGTGACGAGTTTGTCTACGCGAGCGCAGTACTCATCTTTGGACAGATTTCCGGACCCGTTGCCGAAGCAATCAGTTACCTGATTCTCGGCATTATGACGAAGAATGGGTACTCCGGCGATAAGTGCACTTACATCCGGCAAAATAGTCGTATGAATGACTTTCGCCGAGAAGTTGCACTTACCGAATTTGGTGCTTAAACCTTCCAACTTACGGTCCACCATCTTCCGGTAAGCCGGTGCCCAGTACTTCTTCGCGAAGCCAGGCGCTACGGAGTTGGCGAGCTCTCCGTAGTTAATAGACACTTCAGTCTCGACAACCTCGCCGTTATCGTTGACCGATTCCTCAATACCGCGTTGAAAATCTAACCACGAAGGCGCGGTCCCCTCCGTGGATTCCGGGTCCAAAGCTTGCCACGCTTTAACCGCATCATTCAACGCAGCCTTCAGCGCCATAGCCTTACCGTTCTCCCAATCTGCCACGAGAAAGCTCTGCAAGACTTGCGTGCTGAGATAGCCCGTGGTTTTATCCAAATGGGCCACGTTCAGCACTCTCGGACCAGACTTGAAGTCCGGGTCAAAGACGGTCTTCTGACCGTTGAAGTCGTTCAACAAGTCAGGCAACGCATCCTCGAACCCTTTTTCAAACACAAGACTGACCACTTTGCCGGCAAAGATTCCTTTTCTACCCTTGCTTATACAGTAGTCAATCCAACCTTGACGTTCCTCATTTGACAATCCTTTGTAAACGAGAAGCGTCACCTCTTCCATGCCACCACAATAAGTCTTCTTGACGAAGGACATGGTTTCTTCGTCAATAGACAAAAATGTTTGCTTACACACGGAGAACGGGCGCATTTGTGCAAGCATGCCGACGACGGCTCGCTCGGTAAGGTGATACTTGCCAGCGATACCAGGCTGCCCGTTAAGGCAATATGCCCAGTATTTCGCCGACATGAATCCGACGCCGTCGGCAAAATCAAACTTTTGACCTACCATGTTGACTACGCCGTCACGTTGAAATGTGCCCGGAACGACGGTATACTTCCTTACGGAAGTATTGTCCATAGCGGCACAAGGCGCCTTGCTCTGCGCCATTCTCATAGCAAATTGAGCAATCGCCTTAAACGACTCGGGTTCGCCGTTCATTTCGCGCAGGGTATTGTAGATGCTCCACGCGCCGCATGACATGCGGTCGTAGACGGCGTTCCAATTGATGACAACTGGGCCAGGGCCGTAGTATTTACCTGGCAACTGGAGAACGCCCTGTTTTAATTCTCCTGCCGAGCTGGTGGCATATTCTCCGGTATATGCCCAGCCACCCTTGGACATAACCATGTTTTTGAATGTTTCCTTGTTAACCTTTTCAGCGGTTACAAGGTTGCCGACGGTTTTATCGTCTACGGAGACCCAAAACGAGTCTTTACCGCATTCTTCATTGACGCGCCAAATAGTCTTCGGTTTATTGGCTTTAACGTCATAAACCAGACCAAGTGCCGCGATATCGGCAAGACGAAGCATGAGAACCGCCTTGGTAAAACGGTCTGCATGTCCCATGGCACCGTCAGCCGAAGTTGGGAACCACGCCGGTTTTACAACATTCATTTCTTCAAGAATAGGCACGATAAACGAATATGCCAACGAATGCTGCAACGGCGTGGTCTTGCCATCGCTCTCAACGCTTAGCATTTGTACGGCGACGCCCTTGCCTGCGCGTTTAAGCGCAAGCTTTACGAGATGGTCGGCCATGAAGGGGTCATTTACGACCTCTTCAATGATTTTCTCCACCTGCGCCGCCTGATTTCTGTTCATTGCGAATGCTGCCATAGTGAACTCTCCTTTCTCTTGACTTTCGCCAAGAAACAGATTATACTAGGACAAGAAAGTGAAGCGTTTGCGTCACTCCACTTTCTGCCTAGTTCCTACTAGCTTCTTTTACGTCGAGCTGAAGTGTCAAAGACGGACAGTTGCTTACTCTACTGTCGAAGAGTTCTCACTAGTGTTCATCTTAATGACAAACTTCGGAGAAGATTATTTCGAGAATCAACATTATCCCGTGAAGAATAATATGCTTCATAGAAACATCACTCCTTTACTAGTTTTGTCTACGTTGGTCCTAGACATTGAGAAAAGTAGACCGTTACGATACTTCTGCTCTCGTAACTGAGCCCAGTACTATTCTTTAACCCATACTAGTGGGCAAAGCTTTTCAGATGCAGCTAGAAATAAGGAAATAAGGCGCTTGGTACACCTTACTCCCTATCTAGCTTGTACTAACTTCTTTTATGCCTAGTTAAAGTGTCAAAGGCAAACAGTTTTTCGCTCACTGATAACGCTCTAGAAAGGGTTCGCTCTCAGCAGCAAACCTTCGAGAAGATGATTAGGTCGATAATCACGTGGATGAGCACATGTTTAGCCATAATCTATCATCTCCTTCCTATACGGTGCATTAGTCC